>WNFE01000163.1_pt1 | contig 89845 bp, 87 predicted proteins | sample 5400451 | NCBI WGS metagenome assembly WNFE01 (sample SAMN13153344, study PRJNA577476) | soil metagenome | isolation source: 200 cm saprolite under Douglas fir tree site 2 hole 2 | place: USA:California | collected 2015-04-18
CGGGAATCTTCCGTGATCATGGAACGACCGGTCACGTTCTTACTGACCGCACAGTCGCCGTCTCAGGCGAGCGCGCCGACTAGCTCCTCCGCGCTGTCGGCGAGAGCCGACGTTGTGTCCTCGGCCTTGATGCGCCGCGTGACACGGCGGAGAAGGTTCGCGATGCGGGTTGAGCCCACTTCGGCGGCGGTCTCGACAAGGCCCGCAGTTACGGGCTCGGCCTCTCGCCACGCCCCTACATGGACGAGCGCGTTCAGCAGGTGGGCGGTGTCGTTGTAGCGGTCGCGGGCGCGCGCGTGTGCGTTACGCCCGGCCGACGAAGCCCGGAACAGCGCCACCGCCGCCGGCCAGTCCCCAAGCTCGGCGTGCGCCATTCCCTCGTGCCACGCGAGTTCAGGCTCGTCGATCCACCATGTCCATACCGGGTCGCGTCTGGTGATCCCGTCGGACAGGAGGCTTCGCGCCTTGCCGATCGCAGCGAAGGCTCGCGGCCTGTCGCCCAGCTGGGCCAGCGCCCGGCCGCGCCGCAGATGGAGCAACGCCGTTACGCGTACGGCGAGTTGCGGACCGCCGAGCATGTCATCAGCGATCCGCAGGGCCTCCGCGGAGCGGTGCAGGTGAATGCTCTGCATGGCTAGGTGGGTGAGGTCGAACAGTTCCATGCTGCGGTCACCAGCGAGGCGGCTGACCAGCATTGCCTCCTGGCAGAGAGTGCGCGAAAGCGGCTGCTGATCGGAGTCGTAGGCAACCCACGCGGTCACTTCCCCGGCTTCGCCAACCGCCGCCTGCAGATCGCGCTCGGCCGCCGGGACATAGCCACCCGATGCGAGACGGGAATGCGCCGCCCTGAATGTGCGGGCTGCTATAGGGAGCACATCGCTGCCGCCGTACCGGGTTTCCAGTAAGGCGAACTGCTGGACGGCCTCCCGCAAGTGAGTTACGTAGTCGGCGTCGGCCAGCGGGTATCTGATCACAGGTTCGAGAGCGAGCGTGCGGCCGTCTGCCCTGGGCTGGGCAGCGCTCGATGGATGCGGCGAAGGTAGCGCGAGCGCCATCAGCTCCCCGCCAGCACCTAACACCTGGTCGAGCTTGCAGGCCAGATTCGCGGACGGCTGCTGCTTGCCCGTGCGGTAGCGGTAGATCAAGCTTCTGTCGCAGTAGACCCTGCGGGCCAGCTCACACCCACTGATGCCGCGCTCGTCCATGAGCGTGATCAGTGCCTGCGCGAAGTCCATCGGTGACACACCCAGTCGTGTGCGGACTGCCTGCGGACCTGGCGCGGACACCTGCCTGATCCCAGTTTCTACAGTAACCGGCGGGTCGCCACTGTTAAGCCATGGCGAATTTAGAAGCAGACATCGCAGCCTTGGAGAAGCTCGCCGCCGAGCTCACCGCCCGCGGCTTCGAGACCCGGCTTGCCGTCCCGCAGGGACACGTCCCGTCGTTCCACGCCGGATGCCTCGCGAACCGAGCTGTGGCGTCTTTTGGTGCTGTACCGCCAGCACCTCGATCTTGAGTCGTGGAGCTGCTTCGGCCTGCCGGGCCCCCGGGTCCGGTCGCCCGGCGATCACCGCGTTAGCGTGGTTGTGCCGACGGCGGGGGAGCGGCATGAGGGGGATCGCACTGGCGTGTACCGCGGTGGCGGCCGGGCTGGCCGTCGCTGCCATTGGCGTCGCGGGCTGCGGGCCGGTCGAGAGCCGGGCCGTAGCGGACCAGGCCGTCGGGGTTCCGGCCAGGCAGCTGGACAGGAGCGTCGCGAATGCCTATTCGTTCCTGAGCCAGATGATGGACAGGTACGCCGCAGGCACGACCCCCCGCCTGGTGCAGAGCTTCACCGGGGGCGTGCTGGGCCAGCAGCACTTCACGGCCTCAGAAACCTACGATGACGCGCTGCTCATCGACGCGTACCTGGCCGCAGGCACCGCGGCCGCGCGGTCGCGGGCCAGGGTCATCGGCGACGGGCTGCTGTACGTGCAGGCGAACGATCCGCGGCACGACGGGCGCGTCCGGGCTGCGTACGCGCCCACCCCGCTGCGCAGCCCGGCCGATGTCACGGCCACCGACCCGGCCACGCTGTGGGCGGCATGGCGTGGGCCGGCCAGGCCCTCGTCCGCCTCTACGCGGCCACGGGCGGGAGGGCCTACCTCACGGCCGCGGAAGCGATCGGGAACTGAGTCCAGGCCCACTGTTACGACCCGCGCGGGCCAGGCGGGTACACGGGCGGCGAGACCGCGAACGGCCAGAAGATCGGGTGGAAGTCCACCGAGCACAACATTGACCTTTACGCCCTCTTCGGGCTGCTCGCCACCGAGACAGGCGACTCGGCCTGGTCGGCCAGGGCGGGGTGGGCCAGGCGCTTCGTCGTGAGGATGTGGGACGCCGGGCAGAGCCGGTTCTATGTCGGAACGACCAGCGATGGGTTACCCCCAACAACAGCGTGATGCCCGAAGATGTCAACAGCTGGTCATACCTGGCTCTCCGGGATCCTGCCTATGCGGCGTCGCTCGGCTGGGACATGCGTAACCTCGCCGTCACCGCTGGCGGGTTCAGCGGCGTGAGCTCTTGCCGTGAAGACCGCTCGGGCGTCTGGTTCGAGGGGACCACGCATCTCGCCGACGCGCTTGAGTACCGCGGCAATCCCGGGGACGGCACGTGGGCGGCAAGGTATGTGTCGGTCGTCTACTACGCCCAGGCGCACGGGCTCAACCACGATGGCCTCGGGATCATAGCGGCCTCGAGAGACGGGCTCAGCGACTGCGGCGGCGGCTCGTACTACGCGTCACTCCATACCGGAGCGACCGCCTGGTACATCCTGGCCGTCCGGAGGGTCGACCCCTTCTCCATGATCCCCGCCCGGTGAGGCCGCCGGGATCTGGCCTCATGTGATCGGCGCCTCGGCCGTCGAGGGACCAACGTGGGTGTCGAGCCAGGTGCTCAGCGGCCGGCTGGCAACCAGGAAGCCCGCGATGTGCTTCCGCGCCTGCGCGGTCCCGAGCCAGGGTTCGACCGGCCATTCCTTCCAGGCGATCAGCCCTTTGTGCCGGAGCAGCTCGATCCTCTCGTGATCCGCCGGGTATCCCCGGGGCGCGGTCTTCAGGGAATTATGCCCGTGGACACCGATCCCGTGCTTCTCCACGGCGAGTATGACGCCCTCCAGCTCCTCTCCGGTGGCGTCGCTGGCCACCGCCTCGCGGTACCGCTCCAGCTGGCCGGGAGTCATGCCGTACATCCCGTCGCCGACCGCCAGGCCCCTCGCGGAGAGCTGGATATAGCCGCTGCCGACGAGCGCTCCGATGTTGGTCTTGTACGGCGACTTGTCCTTGCTGAACCGGACATCCCGGTACGGGCGGAAGATCTTCGCGTCGCCGAATTCGGGCGCGAGCTCTTCCACGAGCTCGGTCATCGGGCCGAGGACCTTCTCGTCGTAGACCGCCTTGTGCCTGGTCCAGTAGGTCCGTGAATTGTCCGCTTCAAGGCCCTCGTAGAAGTCCAGTGCCTCTTCCGGCCACCCCTGGAATGCCATCCCGGGTTCCTCCCAGCCCACGTCGCCCCGGCTCGCCCGTCCAGGACACAACATACTTCCGTCCGCGTCAGCCGGAGGCAATCCCGCCGGCGCGAGGCGCACGTCCTTGAGGTGGAGGTGGCGACCCCTAAAGTGGCATCTGAATAATCTGTGGCGCGGGATGGGCGAAGCCCCAGTTCAGTCCCGGCGAGGCGCGTCCGGCAGAGAAGGGTTACCTGGGCGGCAGCAAGGACACCACCACCAGTAGAGCCTGATCTCAGGAGAGGACCGTGGCAGAGCAGGATCTTGTCGCGATCGCCAGGGCGATCATCGACAGCAACAGGTATATGACGCTGGCGACCGCCGACGGGGAAGGACAGCCCTGGGCGTCCCCGGTGTTCTATGCGGCGGCGAACTACACCGAGTTCTACTGGATCTCGGCCCCGGAGGCGACGCACTCGCAGAACCTCGCCCGGCGCCCGCAGTTGAGTATCGTGATCTTCGATTCCGGAGTTCCCGCGGGCACGGGGCAAGCCGTCTACATGTCGGCCACCGCTGAGCAGGTGGCCGCCCACGACCTCGGCCCGGGCCTCGCCGTCTATCCCGGCCCGGCCGAGCACGGTTCGGACCCCCTGACTCCCGAGCAGGTCCAGGCGCCCGCCCCCTACCGCCTGTACCGCGCGACGGTTTCCGGGCATTCGGTCCTGTGCCCACGGGACAGTGGGCCGTGCACGCTCCACGGCCTCCAGTTCGACCACCGCACCCCGGTGCGCGTGGCCGACCGGTCCCGGTAGCCGCCCGTCGGGCTGGCTGGCCGGGTGTGCTCTCAGGAGCGGGGGGTCTGAGAGCACATCGGGCCAGCCAGCACCGGCCGGGTTACCCCGGGGAAGGGCTCGCGCTCGCCGACGGCGACGGCGACGGACTGGCGGACGCCGCAGCAGGCCCTCCTGTGGACGGCGTGCCAGGTGGTGTCGTCGGCGCCAATGAGGACCGTGCCGGGCCTCCCGTCGATGTCTGCATAGCGGCGCTCAGGGCCGCGTGCGTGGCCACGCCGTTCGCGTCGAGGGTAAGCGTGACTGGGTCGGTCAGGCCGTAGTTCTTGCAGTTGAGGTTGCCGAACGAGGCGGACAGCCGCGCCGCCAGGAAGGTGAAGAGGTTGTTCCCGAGCGATGGGACCGGAGACGGAGCGCCGGCCGTGAACGCCTTGTCCAGATCGAGCCTGGCGGTCTGGATATTGACCATGTCCGTGCAGTATGCCTGCGCGTTCGCGGTCGTGTTCGCGCCGGCCGGGAGCAGGGGCTGGTCGACTCCCTGGCGGTACAGATTGGTCTTCCGGACGCTGAACGCCCCGTTTTCCATGGTCATCGGGTCATTGACCGGTGTCAGGGCGATCGATGCGGTCTGGGCCGCCGCGGCGGCCAGCTCGTCCAGCGCCTGCGACGTGCCCATCTGCCCGGGATTCGAGAGGTCAGGCGCTGTGAACAGGGCGCATCCGAGCGCCGGATCGAGGAAGAAGTTGACCAGCGCGTTGTCGCTTCCGTTGGTAACGGTCGTGGCACCCGCGAGCCTGGCGAGGTTGGCGGTGTTCTTCTGGGCCGTCTGCCCGTTCGCCGTCAGCAGGTAGCGCGTCGTCACGTTGTCGCTCTGGTCCTGGTCGATCAGGGTGAAGCTCCGCGTGGTCGGGCACTCCAGCCCGTCCTTGCCGGTGCCGGCGGCCGGGATCTTCAGCTTGCCCACCGCGACGGCGGCGTCCGCGGCCTGGAAGAAGGCGGCCCCGTTGCAGTAGGAGACCTGCCCGAACGGCGAGCCGTCCAGGCCGCTGACGCAGCCCGCCTGCCGCAGTGAGTCATTGGTTCCGACCAGGGTCAGGATGTTGCCGTTGAAGCCGAACAGCAAGTTGACCACCGCGTCGGCCGGGAGCCGGGGGACGACCGGCGCGACCGCCGGCGTCGTCCCCGCCGTGATGACCAGCGGTTCGTACACCGCGATCTTCCCGGTGGCCGGGTCGAGAATGGTCGCCTGCACGAACGCCTGAAGGTCCGGGTTAGCCTCCGAGCAGCCGCTGCCGATCTGGTACGGCGTGGCCAGCCCTCGAGGGCTGAGCGGGTTCGCGGGCACCGTGAGGATGCAGTCCATCGCCGCGGCACCACCCGGCGCGGTCGGTGTCGGGCTGACCGTGGGCTGGGCGGTCGGCTTGGCGGTGGGGTGCGGGCGCGGGTGGTGGGGGGGTTGACCATGATGAAGGCCCAGGTGGCCGAACGCGCTCTGCATGAACGTCGTGTGGGACATCTGTGCCGCTACGAGCAGCCCGACGATCAGGCCAAGCGCCACGAGGGGGACGACGGGGAACTTGAACTTCGGTATGTACTCCCTGTCGTCGGGTACCCAGTCCAAGTACGGGTCCGGGACCTCCCAGTCCCGGTCCGTGTTTGAACGCCGCCGCCGGTCAGACCGGCGCCTTGGGTACATCCAGCTACCTCCACCGCATAAGGCCCTCGCGGGCAGACGATAGACCGACCCCGTGACCCGAGGGTTATGAAACCGAAATATTCATACTTCCGTAAGAACTCTCGGCGGAGGTGCCGAGAAGCCCTGACCGTCAAGCCCGCACCCGTAGTGTGAGGGGTGTGCCATGGCCGACAGGCAGTGCCTGGCCACGAGGAGGAGCAATGCCGACCCGCAGCGCCCAGACGACATGGACAGGCGGCCTTCAGGATGGAACCGGCACGCTCGAACTGCTCAGTTCGGGCGCCGGCACCTACGAGGTCTCGTTCCCCAAGCGGGCCGCCGATGACGCCGACGGCACGACCAGCCCGGAAGAGCTCATAGCCGCCGCGCACACCGCGTGCTACGCGATGCAGTTCTCGGCGCTGCTCGGCGCGGCCGGCGGCAGTTCGCCCGCCCTGACCGTCAAGGCCGATGTCACGCTGGCCCCCGATCCGGCGGGCGGATTCCGGATCAGCGGCATCAAGCTGACCGTTCGCGGTTCCGCGGAAGGCATCGACCAGGACACGTTCCAGAAGATCGCCCAGGACGCCAAGGACTCATGCCCGGTAAGCAAGGCCCTGACCGGCACGACTATCACGCTTGACGTCGCTGGGGTATAGGACGGCGGCGGGCGGGCCCTGATCGCCCGCCGGGCGGCACAAGCCCGCCGGGCGGCACAAGCCCGCCGGGCGGCATAAGCCCGCCGGGCAGCATAAGCCCGCCGGGCGGCACAAGCCCGCCGGGCGGCACAAGCCCGCCGGGCGGCACAAGGCGGACAGGTGTCGTTGCGTTGTCAACTATATCGGTACACTGGACGCCATGGATGGGGTGCGGTGGCTGGACGCGGCGGAGCAGCAGGCCTGGCGGGCCTACCTGGATGCCACCCGGCTGCTTATCCAGGTCCTCGACCGGCAGCTTGAGGACGACGCGGGGATCTCGTTCACCGACTACGAACTGCTGGTGCTGCTGTCCGAGGCAGCGGACCGGCGGATGCGCATGCGGGACCTGGCCAACGCGGCGCTGTCCACTCGCAGCGGGATGACCAGGGCGGTGACCCGTCTGGAGCGGGCGGGCTGGGTTCGCCGGGTGGAGTGCGAGGAGGACAGGCGCGGCATGTTCGCCGAGCTGACTGCATCCGGCCTGGCCAAGCTGACCGCTACCGCGCCCGGGCACGTCGCGGCGGTCCGTGCGCGCGTCTTCGACAAGCTGACGCCCGCGGAGTGGAAGCAACTGGGCGCCACCTGCGCTCATCTGGCCGAGTCTTTGCGCACCGGCCGGTGACCGCTCGACTGGCGGCGGCCCGCGATGCCGGTGCCGCTTGACTGGCGGTTATTCCAGGCCGTGCTCCAGGGCGTAGCGCACCAACTCCGCCTTGTTGTGCAGCTGCAGTTTGACCAGCGTGTTCTGCACGTGGTTCTGGACCGTCCGGTGTGAAAGCACGAGCCGCTCCGCGATCTGGCGGTAGGTCAGCCCGGTGGCGACCAGGCGGAGCACCTCGCTCTCCCGGGGCGTCAGCTGCGGCGTGCCAGGGGCCGGTGAGCTGGCGAGCCGCCCGTACTCGCCGAGGATGAGGCCGGCCAGCCCGGGGTGAACACCGCCTGGCCGGCCGCTGTCGCGCGGACCGCGGTCAGCAACTCGCTGAGCTGCGCGGATTTCACCAGGTATCCGCTCGCACCGGCGGTCACGGCGTCGAGCACGTCCTGGCGCTCGCCGCTCGCGGACAGGACGAGCACGCTGCCGCCGGGGTCGGCGGCCAGGAGCTGGCGGGTGACCTCGGCACCAGAGATGTCGGGCAGGTGCAGGTCGAGCAGGATCACCTGGGGCCGAGCCGCACCGGCGATCCGCAGCGCCTGCCTGCCGTCGGCGGCCGTGCCCACGACCAGGAACCCGGCCTCGGCCAGGTCGCGGGCGACGCCGTGGCGCCATATCGGGTGGTCGTCGACCACGAGGACCCGCACCGGCCGGTCAGCCTCTGGGCACACGGAGCTCCACCTCGGTCCCCTGCCCGGGCACGGATGTCAGAATCGCTTCCCCGCCCACGCCGCGCAGGCGTCCCACGATCGACTGTGCCACGCCGAGCCGTCCCGCCCGCGCAGCCGCCGCAAGCCCGGCCGGGTCGAACCCGGTGCCGTCGTCGCGCACGCTCACCGCGACCGCCGCTCCCTCATCGTCCACCAGCACCCAGGCCCGCGCATCCGGTCCCGCATGGTTGCGCACGTTGTCGAGTGCCTCGCCCGCAGCCGAGGCGAGCGCCCGGGCCGTCGCGTCCGCCATCAGAACGGCGGTCGCCGGGCATGACACGGTGACCCGGTCGCAGGCGAACGGTTCCACCAGGAGCCGCAGGTCGAGCTGGCCTATGGGCGCGGCAAGCGGGCCAGGGGACACCAGCGACCGCAGTGCCCGCTCCTGTTCACCGGCCAGGCGGCCCAGCTCGGCCGCCTCGCCCCCCAGTTCACGGCCCCGCCTGCTCACCAGCGCGAGAACCTGCAGGACCGAGTCGTGGATCTCGCGCGCGATCCGGTCCCTTTCTGCGGTTGCCGCCTCGCTCCGGGCGGCCTTGTCCACGGCTGCCTCCGCGCGCAGGCCGAGCCGCATGACATAGCCACCAACCAGCCCAGAGATCAGCACGAGGAAGACGGTCCCGTTCAAAGAACCCCGCGGCAGCCCCTGGCGCTCCGCGAGATCCGCCGCTGCGATGGCCAGACCGCCGGCCAGGCCCGCCCAGGGTCCACCCGCGACCGCGCAGGCCAGGACCGACGCGGCCGCCCAGAAGGTCGGCAGCGTCGGCGCTCCGTGGTCGATGCGGGCGGGCGTGTCCACCCACCGCGTGGCCATGATCAGCGCCGCGGCGACCGCCACATCGGCGATGACGAGCCACCGGCTCCGGCGCCCGGGACGGGCATAGGCCACGATGGTCACCGCGGACCACCCGGCCATGACGGCCAGAACGGCAATACCACCCGCCGGATGCGCATAACGATTATGGTCGGCGATGATCAGCACGGCCGCGTACCCGAGCGCCAGCACACGGAAGACCGAGACCGCCCGCCACATCCGGTCTGACATGCCCGCGGACCCTCAGCGCTGCCGCTTCAGCATCGCGGCATCGAGCGGCGGGGCGGGCAGGGGCTCCCACTCAGGGCCGGCGACCTTCCCGAAACGGAGCCCGCGTCCCCAGTCCTGTGCCGCCTCGATGATGTCGTCGGCGGTGCGCCCGACGAAGTTCCACCACATCAGCACTGGCTCGCCGAGTGGCTCGCCGCCGAGCAGGAAAAGCGTGCTGCCCTCGGCCGCGGCCAGGGTGACCGACTCGTGCCCGGTGCCGAGGTAGAGCAGGGTGCCGGGGGCGAGCGCGGCCCCATCGACCGTGGCTGCCCCCAGCGCCGCGAAGATCACATGCTCGTGTCCTGGCCGCAGGGGAATCCGGGCCTGGGCGTGGCGGCGCGCGCCGATCTCGGCGCCGACGATCGCCGAATGCACCGTGGCCGGGGACGCCGCGCCGGCCAGCGAGCCCGCGAACACGGTGACCTCGAACCCGTCGAGGCCGAGCGCGGGCAGGTCGGCGTGGTGCTCGAAGGCCGGCGCCATCTGCCGGACCCGATCGGGCAGCGCCAGCCAGAGCTGGACGCCGTGCAGCCGCGGGTCGTGGCCGTCCGGGGATTCCTCGGAATGTGCGATCCCGTGACCGGCGGTCATCAGGTTGAGCTGGCCGGGGCGGATCATCTGCTCGGTACCGAGGCTGTCCCGGTGCAGAACGTCGCCATCAAGCAGCCAGGTGACGGTCTGCAGACCGATGTGCGGGTGCGGTGGCACCTGCATCCCGGCCACACCATCGACCGACATCGGCCCGTAGTGGTCCACGAAGCACCAGGCGCCGACCGTGCGGCGGTGCCGGAGCGGTAGGAACCGCCGCACCGTTATGTCGCCGACCTTGGCCTCACGTGCCCCGGTGAGTTCCGGGCTCGCCGCCATGGACCGAACGATACCTTTGCCGAACGATACCCGTGAGCGCTGCCGGAGCGGCACCCCGGCCAGCCTGCCTCTACCCGGCTAGCCTGCGGCGGCCCGCTGGCCGGCGGCGGTCCGGCTGCTGGCCGGCGCCGTCGAGCCCCGCACCACCAGCTCGGGCTCGAACAGGAGTTCCTCGGGGGCGACGGTCAGCCCCTCCACCTGGTGCACGAGCGTGCTGACCACGGCCCGGCCCATCGCGTCGATCGGCTGCCGGGTGGTGGTCAGCGGCGGGTCGGTGCAGCTCATGAACGCCGAATCGTCGTAGCCGATGACCGACACATCGCCGGGCACGGTGAGCCCGAGGCGGCGCACCGCCCTGATCGCGCCGAGCGCGAGGATATCGCTGCCGCAGATGATGCCGGTGACCCCCGCGCGCACCAGCCGGGTCGCAGCGGCGTGCCCAGCCTCCAGCGAGAACATGGTGCGCTCCACCACCCCGGCGGTATCGACTCCCGTTCGCGGGGCGATGGCCAGGAAGGCGGCCAGCTTACGGCGCGATGGCATGTGGTCCTCGGGGCCGATCACCATGCCCACGCGCTGGTGGCCCAGGGACGCCAGGTGCCCGAACGCCTGCTCGACGGCGGCAGCGTCGTCGACGGAAACGCGCGGGAAGCCGATGTGATCCACGGCGGCGTTGACCAGCACCGCGGGCACGCCCCGCTCCAGCAGCAGCCGGTAGTGGTCGTGCGTGGAGTCGGCCTCGGCGAAGTTGCCGCCGGCGAAGACCATCCCGGACACCTGCTGACCGAGCAGCATCCGGACGTAATCCGCCTCCGACAGCCCGCCGGCCGCGCGGACGCACAGTACCGGGGTGAATCCCTGCTGCGTCAGACCCACGCCGACCACCTCGGCCAGCGCGGGGAAGATGGGGTTCTGCAGCTCTGGCAGCACCAGGCCGACCAGCCGGCCGCGTTCTCCGCGCAGTTTGGTCGGGCGCTCGTACCCCAGCACGTCCAGCGCGGTCAGCACGGCGTCCCTCGTTGACGGGGAGACCCCCAGCTTGCCGTTCAGCACCCGGCTGACCGTCGCCTCGCTGACCCCGACCTTCTTGGCTACATCCGCAAGCCGTCGTGTCATGACGCAACTATACGGCATTTGACGCAAGTACTTGCAAGGGCTTGCGGCACAGAGCAAGTCGCTTTCTGCGCGACGGCCTGGCCATCTGGGTCAGGGCCGGATCCCATCCCGGCTGGCCCGGGTGATGTCCCCCCCACGCTCGTGCAGGTCACGGCGAGATGAGGCCGGGCCGCGTCTAGATTCACTGGCTGTCCATGTTGTGCGTTGTGAAGTCGTTATCATTCAATAAATCATCCAAGTCTTGCTAGCAGATGAAAGCACATATAACGTCTCCGGTACCTGGTGACCGAGCTCACATCACCGCCGCATACCCGTCGCTCCACCCGACATAGAGGTCGCTATGAAGAGATTTGACACGATGAGCAGACAACTTCACCGCCGGGCCGGCCGTCGCAAGATAGTCGGCCTCACCGCCGTCGCGGCTCTCGGGCTGGCCGCCGCGGCGTGCTCGAGCAGCAGTCCCTCGAACACGGCGAGCAGCAGCGGCCCGGTGACCATCACCGTCAACTGCCAACCGCCGGCCACCGCGACGGCTCAGCACAAGGAGTGGAACGAGGACGTCGCCGCCTTTGAGAAGGCCAACCCCAACATCACCATCAAGAGCGTCACCTACACCGGCCAGTGTGAGGTCCCGGCCCAATTCACCGCGACGCTCAAGGCCGGCACCGAGACCAACCTCTACTACGCCTACTTCACCGACCTCCACCAGGTCCTCAACGCAGGCCAGGCCGCCGACATCACCTCCTACGTGAACTCCAAGACGGTACCGGCGCTGGCCGACATCGTCCCGTCGGCGATGGCCGCGGAAACCGCGGGCAAGACGCTCTACGGACTGCCGACGTCCAACTACACGCAGGGCCTGATCATCAACAGGAAGCTGTTCACACAGGCCGGGCTCGACCCCAACAAGCCCCCGACCACGTGGGCCGACGTGGAGAAGGACGCCAAGGCGATCGCCAAGCTCGGCCACGGCATCTACGGCTACGGCGACTACAGTGCGAGCCCCGTCGGCGGCTGGCACTTCACCTCCGAGATGGACGCGATGGGCGGCCAGATCGTGGGCTCCAACGGCCAGGCGGCCTTCGACAACTCGACCAACGCACCGCAGGCCCAGGCGATCCTGCAGGCACTGCACCAGATGCGGTTCGTCGATCACAGCATGAGCCCGACCCAGCAGCTCGCCTGGGGCACGCTGCAACAGCAGATAGCCGCCAACAAGCTCGGGATGTACATCGCGGCGCCTGACGACATCTACAACACCATCGTCCCGGTAGACCACGGCAACATAAACGACTACGGCATGGGCCCGCTGCCAAGCACCAGCGGCACCCCCGCGGGCTCGCTGTCTGGTGGCAACGGCTACATGTTCGCGAAGAGCGACACGCCGGCCCAGATCCAGGCCGGCATCAAGTGGCTCGTCTTCGAGTCGCTGACACCGGGCAAGGGCCAGTTCAACTTCACGAGGAGCAAGGCTGACGGCTTCCCGGTCGGCTTCCCTGAGCCAGCGCTGTTCACCGGTGCCACCGCGCAGAAGTACCAGCAGCTCCTCAACGCGAGCGCGACGATCAACACGCCCTACTACTCGACCTTCGTCGCCGCGCACGAGAATGGCATGGGCGAGCCGCCCAACGCCCAGGCGCTGTACACGGCATTGAACACGCCGATGCTCGACGCGCTCACCGAACCGAACGCTAATTTCCGCCAGCTGCTCTCGACGGCAGCGAGCAACGTCAACACACTCCTGGCAAATAGCGGCGGGTAGGAGGCCGCCGCGGGGGCCGGGCTTCCCGGCCCCCGCGGCGAGTCCGGCGCCAGCGCGGCTGATTGCGCCTCAGCGCGGCCATCGCACCCCAGCGGAGTCATCGCTCCTTAGCTGGTTGGCCTCGTCCTAGGAGGATCCGGAGAATCGATGACGGACACTGCGGTCACGCTCAGCAAGGCCAAGGGCAGCCCTGGCCCGCTCGAGCGGCGGGCCGTCCGCGGCAGGCGGAGCCAGCAGCTCAGGCGCAACCTCTCCGCGCACGGGTTCCTCATCGGTGCCGTGTTGTGCTTCGCGTTTTTCTCCTGGTACCCGATGGCGCGCGAGATCATCATGAGCTTCCAGAAGACCAAACTGGGCGTGACGAGCTGGGCTGGCTGGCAAAACTACATCCGGATCTTCCACGATCCGACGTTCTGGACGGCCTGGCGCAACACGCTGGAGTTCACCGGGCTCGCGCTGGTCCTCGGCTACGCGGTGCCGTTCTTCGCCGCGATCCTGCTCAACGAGCTGCGGCACGCCAAGGGTTATCTCCGGATCCTCGTGTACCTGCCCGTGATGCTGCCGCCCGCCTCGGCGCTGCTGCTCTTCTCCTACTTCTACGACCCAACCTACGGGTTGTTCAACCGCATCCTGCAGCTACTGCACCTGCCGACCTCGCAGTGGGTGCAGTCGCCAGGCACCACCATGCCGACCACCGCGATGATCTCAGTGGTGATCGCGGCCACCTGGATGAACATGGGCGCTGCGACACTGATCTACCTCGCCGCGCTGCAGAACATCCCCGGCGAACTGTACGAGGCCGCGGAACTCGACGGCGCCGGGCTGTTCAGCCGGATCTGGCACGTCACGGTGCCGCAGACCAGGCTGATCCTCTCGCTGCTGCTGATGCTGCAGATCGTCGCCACCATGCAGATGTTCATCGAGGCATTCATCCTGACCGGGGGGCCAGGAGTGAACAACAACACGCTGTCTGTGGTCGACCTCATCTACATTTACGCGTTCTCCATGAGTGGCTCAAGCAACTACAACAGCGCCTCGGCGCTCGGCGTGGTGCTCATGCTGGTGCTCGGCGCCTTCTCCGGCGCCTACCTCTGGCTGAGCCGCGAGCGCGGCTAGGAGACAGGAGCTCACGTGTCAGTGCTCGCCGCCAGGGCCGAGACGTCGAGGCGCCGCACGGCGCAGCGCGACGCAACGTCACGGACCCTGATATCCAAGGCCCAGCTGAACCGACGGGGCAGTAAGCTCACCTACCGGATCGTCCTGACCCTGGTCGTCGTCGTCTTCACGCTGGTGTTCATCGGCCCGCTTTACTTCCTGTTCACCGACGGGCTCAAGTCCACCCAAGAAGCGGGCCAGGTACCGCCGACGTTTTTTCCTGCCCATATCCATCCGAGCACCTACGTCACCGCTTGGAAGACCCTCAGCGTCGGCCGGCTGATGTTCAACACCCTGTACTACGCGTTCGGTGCGCTCGCGTTCCAGCTCATCTTCGACGTTGCCGCTGCCTACGCGTTCTCCAAGCTCCGGCCGGTGCTGGGTAACGCCATCTTCGGCATGATGCTGGCCACCCTGATGATCCCCTCCACCGTCCTGATCGTGCCGCAGTACCTCACCGTCGCCAACCTGCCGATCCTGCATGTGAACCTGATCGGCACACCCGAGGCGATATGGCTGCCTTCGGTTGCTAACGCCTTCAACATCTTCCTGCTCAAGCGGTTCTTCGATTCGATTCCAGCCGAGCTGATGGATGCCGCGGCGATCGATGGTGCGTCCCCGCTGCGGGCTCTTCGCTCGATAGTCCTGCCGATTTCCCGGCCGATCCTGGGCGTCGTCACGATCTTCGGGTTCGTCGCTGTCTGGAAGGATTTCCTCTGGCCGCTGCTTGTCGAGAGCGGCTACACCCCAACCAGGGAAACGATCAATGTCGGGATCACGGGGGCGACGACTACACCCGTGAACCTCATCATCGCCGCTTCCGCCATGGCCGCGATTCCCACGATCATTTTTTTCCTGATCTTCCAGCGCAACATCATGTCCGGCCTGACCGCCGGCGGCCTCAAGGGATGAACGACCTGGAGGTGCCCCCTGATCGCGGGCGCACGACGCCCGGAACCAGAAACCCGCCGACTCCACAGAATTCCCAGGAGGTTAACGTGCCCCACACTGGCCAGCGCGCCGTGCCGCGTGACTGGTGGCGGACAGCTGCCATCTACGAGGTGTACCTGCGCAGCTTCGCCGACGGCAACGGCGACGGCATAGGTGACCTGGCCGGTGTGCGCGAGCGCCTGCCGTATCTGGCCGAGCTGGGGATCGACGCGATCTGGTTCGCGCCGTGGTATCCGTCGCCGATGGCCGACGCGGGCTATGACGTGGCCGACTACCGGGCGATCGAGCCGCTGTTCGGCAACCTCGACCAGGCCGAGCGGCTGATCGCCGAGGCCCATGAGCTGGGCATCCGGATCATCATCGACATCGTGCCGAACCACGGCTCCGACCGCCAGCAGTGGTTCGCCGATGCGCTCGCCGCCCAGCCTGGCTCAGCGGAGCGCGCGCGGTACCATTTCCGCCCCGGCCGGGGCGAGGGGGGGAGCTTGCCGCCGAACAACTGGGCCTCGGAGTTCGGCGGGACCGCCTGGTCCCGCGTCAACGACGCGGAATGGTACCTGCATCTGTTCAGCCCCGGCCAGCCGGACTTCAACTGGGCGCATCCCGACGTGCACGCCGAGTTCGCCGACGTGCTGAGGTTCTGGTTCGACCGGGGGGTCGACGGATTCCGCATCGACTCCGCGGCCCTGCTGGCCAAGGACCCGGATCTGGGCGATCTCGACCCCGGGCCGCCGGGCGGCGAGCATCCTTACGTCGACCGCGACGCCGTGCACGGCATCTACCAGGAATGGCGCCGGATCGCGGACTCCTACCCGGGAGAGCGGGTGCTCATCGGGGAGGTGTGGCTTCCCGACGCCGAACGGCTCACGCGCTACCTGCGCCCAGGTGAACTGCATTCCGCGTTCAACTTCGACTTCCTCTGCTGCGCCTGGGACTCGGCCCGGCTGCGCGAGGTGATAGACGCCACCCTGGACTCGCATGAGGGAGTGGGCGCCGCTCCGACCTGGGTGCTCAGCAACCATGACGTGGTGCGGCATGTCACCCGCTACGGGCGGGCCGACACGGCGTTCAGCATGAGTGACCGGAGGATCGGCGAGCCCTCAGATCTCCAGCTCGGCACCCGCCGGGCCCGGGCCGCCGCGCTGCTGACCTTTTCCCTGCCTGGCGCCGTCTATCTCTACCAGGGCGATGAGCTGGGCCTGTGGGAAGTCGAGGACATTCCCGATGAGCTGCTGCAGGACCCGTTCTGGGAGCGCTCCGGGCACACCGACCGCGGCCGGGACGGCTGCCGCGTGCCGCTGCCCTGGTCCGGGAGCCAGCCGCCGTTCGGGTTCGGCCCCGAGGGATCGGTGCCCTGGCTGCCCCAGCCGGCCCAGTGGAAGGAACTCACCGCCGAGACGCAGTCCGGAAGCGAGGGCTCCATGCTCGAGCTGTACCGGGCCGCGCTCCGGCTGCGCCGGGCCGAGTCGGCGTTGGCCTCCGCCGAGATGCGATGGCTCGGCTCGCCCGCCGGCGTGCTGAGCTACCGCAGGGGCGACGACGTCACCGTCGTGCTCAACCTGTCGGCCCACCCGGTCGACATGCCGCCGCACGACAAGGTGCTGATCAGCAGCGCCCCGCTCCAGCGCGGAGTGCTCCCGCCGGACTGCGCCGCCTGGCTGCGCACCCGGTAGCGGCGTTCCGGGGGAGCCGTATGACCTGACCCCGCCTGCGGGGGCGCGAACGAGCCCGGTGCGGGATTGCTGTCGTCAGGACGAGCCCGGTGCGGAATCGGTGTCGTTGCGAGGCGTTTCCGCGGAAACGCCTCGCCGCCCCCGGCTCAGCCGACGAGGGTCTTGACCGCGGCGGTCAGGTTGGTCAGGGCCGACTTGGCGTCGGCGAAGTACATGCTGGTTTTCGGGTTGACATACAGCTCGTTGTCGATGCCCGCGTAGCCATGGCCCATCGACCGCTTGATCACGATGATGCTCTTCGCGTTGTCCACGTCGAGGATGGGCATGCCGGAGATCGCCGTGCCGGGGCGGCGCGCGGCCGGGTTGGTCACGTCGTTCGCCCCGATCACCAGCGCCACGTCGGTCCGGGGGAACTCGGGGTTGATCTCTTCCATCTCCTTGAGCTGCGGATACGGCACGTTGGCCTCGGCCAGGAGCACGTTCATGTGGCCTGGCATCCGGCCCGCGACCGGGTGGATGGCGTAGCTGACCTCCACCCCGCGTTCCTCCAGGAGCTTGGCCAGCTCGGCCACCTGGTGCTGGGCCTGGGCGGCGGCCAGGCCGTAGCCGGGCACGATGACGACCTTGGACGCGTAGGCGAGCTGGATCGCGGCGTCGTCGGCCGCGATGGACCGCACGTCCCCGCCGGGGCCTTCCAGCGCAGCGGCCTGGCCGTCGCCGGTGCCGAACCCGCCCACGATGATGTTGCGGATCGAGCGGTTCATCGCGTCAGCCATGAGCTTGGTGAGGATGCCACCGGAGGCACCGACCAGGGCGCCGGCGATGATCAGCGCCCAGTTGCCGATGACGAAGCCGGCCATCGCCACGGCGGTGCCGGTGAACGCGTTCAGCAGCGAGATCACCACCGGCATGTCGGCCCCGCCGATCGGCAGCACCATGGTCACGCCGAACGCGAGTGCGGCCAGGATGATGATGACCAGGACAACAACGTCCGGGGTGGCGATCATGTAGATGCCGCCGCCGACCCCCACCACCGCGGCCGCGATATTGGCGGCGCGCGAGCCGCGGAAGCTGATCGGTGCCGCGTTGATCAGGCCTTGCAGCTTCCCGGCCGCGATGATCGACCCGGAGAACGTCACGGCGCCGATGAGCACGTCGAGGATGGTCGCGACCGTTGTCGATTCGGCCACGCCCGCCGAGGCGCCCGCCGCCTTGACGTAGTCGTTGATCGCGACGAGGGCCGCGGCGCCGCCGCCGACCGCGTTGAAGATGCTGACCAGCTGCGGCATGGCGGTCATCTGGACCGTGCGCGCCGCATAAAGCCCAGCCCCGCCACCGAGGAGAGCGCCCGCGATCATGACGATCCACCCCGTGACACTGACCGTGCCCGCGTGGATGACCAGGACCAGGGTCGTCAGCACGGCGATGGCCATGCCCGCGGTGGACACCTGGTTCCCGCGCCGCGCCGTGGCGGGGGAGTTCATCAGGTGCAACCCCAGCACGAAGCAGGTCGCCGCGGCGATGTAGAGCAGCTGGGTAATCCAGTCGATGGCGCTCATGATGTCTCCCCAGGGCCGCCCGGGACCTGTCCCCCTGGTGCTCCCGGGCCGCCCGTCACGCCGGCCGGCGGGCTGCCGGGGGAGACCGGGGTGCGTGCGCGGCGGAACATCTTGAGCATCCGGCCGGTGACCACATACCCGCCGACCACGTTCATCGCGGCGAAGGCGGCGGCCACGAAGGCCAGGATGTAGCCCAGTGCGTTGCCCGCGGTGACGGCGATGAGCATGGCGCCCACCAGCACGATCCCGTGGATCGAGTTGGCCGCGGACATCAGCGGGGTGTGCAGGGTGGCGGGAACCTTGCTGATGACCTCGAAGCCGACGAGGAGACTGAGCACGAAGATCGTTATGTCAGTGAGCAGTTCCGTCGTCACTGGGCGGTACCTCCAGCGGAGTGCGTCTGGTCATCGGCGAGTAGGGCTGCGGTGGCGGGATGGATAACTTCTCCCCCGTGGGTGATGACCACTCCGGCCTGGATGTCGTCGGAGGGATCGATGGCGAGCGCGCCGTCGGCCACCATGTGCAGCAGCAGCGAACTGACGTTCCGGGCGAACGCGGCCGATGCCGCGCCCGGCACCGTGGCCGGCAGGTTCCCCGCGCCGATCAGGGTCACCCCGTTCTCGGTCACCACCGTCTGGTCCGCCACGGAGCCTGCCACGTTACCGCCGAGCGGGCCCGCCGCCATGTCCACCACGACCGACCCCGCGGTCATGGCCTTGATGGCGTCGTGCGTGATGAGCAGCGGCGGCTTGCGCCCCGGCACCTGCGCGGTGGTGATGATCACGTCGCTGCGGGCGATGTGGCCGGTCAGTTCCGCCTGCTGGGCCAGCCGTTCCTCGTCGGTCAGCGCGCGCGCGTAACCACCCTCACCCGCCGCCGCGGGAACCGAGGTCAGCTCGACGAACGTCGCGCCCAGCGACTCCACCTCGGCCTTGGTCTGCGGCCGCACGTCGTAGGCCGATACGACCGCGCCGAGCCTGCGCGCGGTGCCGATGGCCTGCAGGCCGGCCACGCCGGTGCCCAGGATGAGCACCTTCGCGGGCCGGGCGGTGCCCGCCGCGGTGATGAGCAACGGGAAGAACCGGCCGAACGTGGCCGCGCCCACCAGTGCCGCCTTGTAGCCGGCCACGTTGGCCTGGGAGGTCAGGGCGTCCATGGCCTGTGCCCGGGGCAGCGTGCGCGGCAGGCCGTCCAGGCTGATCGCGGTCACCCCGTTGGCGGCGAAGAGGGCGGCCAGCCCGGGGTCGGCCAGCGGGTTGAGCATCCCGAGGATCGCCTGGCCCCGCCTCAGCCTGCCGATGATCTGCTCGGCCGGCCGGCCGACCGTCACGACCAGGTCCGCGGCCGACAGGAGTTCATCGCGGCTCACGATGGCCGCGCCAGCGTCCGCGTAGGCCCCGTCGGCGAGCCACGCGCCGTCGCCGGCCCCCGATTCGACGAGCACCTCGAGCCCGGCACCGCGCAGCCGGCCGATCATCTCAGGGACGAGAGCCACCCGCCGCTCGCCAGGAGCGATCTCCTTGACGACGGCTACTTTCATCGGCGCGACCTCACGGTTTCTGGGGGTGTGGCCGGTGAACGAGCCTCGTTCGGGCGCGACGAGACGGTCAGCGGCCACCGTCCCGCAACACGGGGGACCTTCGGGCATGATCGCACAAGATGAGTATCGCCTGCCTTGTTATGCGCGCGGTCACCAGCCGGCGCGGCACTGGTGGTCTCCCCTTACAGGCCACTGGTAGTCAGCCGGTGCGGCGGAGCGTCGCGCTGATCTGATCCCCCGCGGCGACCACCGCGGCGGCGTGCAGCCGGCCCGGGGAGCGGGTGAGCCGCTCGATGGGACCGGAGACCGAGACCGCCGCGATGATCTTGCCGCCCGGGCCGCGCACCGGGGCGGAGACCGACGCGACGCCTGCCTCGCGCTCGGCCACGCTCGCCGCCCAGCCCCGCCGGCGCACCTGGGCGAGGGACGTGGCGGTGAACTTGGCGCCCCGCAACCCTCGGTGCATGCGCTCCGGCTCCTCCCAGGCGAGCAGGACCTGGGCGGCCGACCCGGCGGTCATCGGCAGGGCGGCACCGACCGGGACGGTGTCGCGCAGCCCGGCGGCCCGCTCCGCGGCGGCCACGCAGATCCGGGTGTCGGCCTGCCTGCGGTACAGTTGCGCGCTTTCGCCGGTCTGGTCCCGCAGCTGGATGAGGACCGGCTGGGCGATGGCCAGCAGGCGGTCCTCGCCCGCGGCGGCGGCCAGCTCGGCGACCCGCGGTCCCAGGATGAACCGGCCCTGCGCGTCGCGCGCGAGCAGCCGATGCCGCTCAAGCGCTACGGCGATCCGGTGGGCGGTCGGCCTGGCCAGGCCGGTGGCCTGGACCAACTGGGCGAGCGAGGCAGGCCCCGATTCGAGCGCGTTCAGCACGGAAGCGGTCTTGTCCAGCACGCCGACTCCGCTAGAGTTGTCCATGGTTCGATATTGCCGTCTCACAGTGCGAGACGCAAGCGTTGACGAGGGCCTTTCGCGGTGATGCGCGAGGCCGGCGGAAGGGGACATCGATGGGACGTACGCTGGCGCAGAAGATCTGGGATTCGCGTGTCGTGCGCAGCGCCGACGGCGAGCCCGGTCTGCTCTATATCGACCTGCACCTGGTGCACGAGGTGACCAGCCCGCAGGCGTTTGACGGGCTGCGGCTCGCGGGCCGTGGCGTGCGCAGGCCCGACCTGACGATCGCGACCGAGGATCACAACGTCCCGACGTCCGGCGTCACCGGCCCCGGGCTGCCGCTCGCAGGCCCGGGCAGCCCGGTGACCGACCCGGTGTCCCGCGTCCAGGTCGAGGCGCTGCGCAAGAACTGCGCCGAGTTCGGCATCCGGCTCTTTCCCATGGGCGATGCCGGGCAGGGGATCGTGCACGTCATCAGCCCGCAGTTGGGGCTGACCCAGCCGGGGATGACGATCGTCTGCGGTGACTCGCACACCAGCACGCACGGCGCCTTTGGCGCGCTGGCCTTCGGGATCGGCACCAGCGAGGTCGAGCATGTCCTCGCTACCCAGACTCTCCCGCAGGCCAAGCCCGCGCAGATGGCGGTGAACGTGACCGGCGCGCTGCCCTTCGGGGTGACCGCGAAGGACCTGATCCTGGCGGTCATCGCGCAGATCGGCACCGGCGGCGGGGTCGGGCATGTGATCGAGTACCGCGGCGAGGCCATCCGGGGCCTGTCCATGGATGGGCGGATGACGGTGTGCAACATGTCGATCGAGGCGGGTGCGCGGGCCGGCCTCATCGCGCCCGACGACACCACCTTCAGCTACCTGCAGGGACGTCCGCACGCCCCCCAAGGCGGCGATTGGGAGACGGCGCTCGATTACTGGCGGTCGCTGCCCACCGATCCTGACGCCGTGTTCGACCGGGACATCACCCTCGATGCGGCCACCCTCACCCCGTTCGTGACCTGGGGCACCAACCCGGCTCAGGCGGCACCGCTGACCTCGGCCGTGCCGGACCCGCAGTCCATGGCCGACCCCGGCGCACGCGCATCGGCGGAGCGCGCGCTCACCTACATGGACCTGCGGGCCGGAACGCTGCTCACCGATATCCGGGTGGATACCGTGTTCGTCGGGTCGTGCACGAACGGCCGGCTGGAGGACCTGCGGGCCGCCGCGGAGGTGCTCCGCGGCCGGAAGGTCGCAGACGGGGTCCGGATGCTGGTGGTGCCTGGATCGATGGAGGTCAAGGCCGCGGCTGAGGACGAGGGACTGGATGCCGTGTTCACCGCCGCTGGGGCGCAGTGGCGCTCGGCGGGCTGTTCCATGTGCCTGGGCATGAATCCGGACACCATGGACCCCGGTGAGCGCAGTGCGTCTACGTCCAACCGCAACTTCGAGGGCCGCCAGGGCAAGGGCTCCCGGACGCATCTGGTGTCGCCCCAGGTCGCGGCGGCGACCGCCATCACCGGCCGCCTCACCGCCCCGGCCGACCTGTGAACGTGAGAGGAGAGCAGTGCCATGGAGCCATTCGTCACCCATAGCGGCCGCGCTGTATCGCTGCGGCGCAGCAATGTCGATACCGACCAGATCATTCCCGCGGAGTACTTGAAGCGGGTCAGCCGCGCCGGTTTCGCTGACGGGCTGTTCGCAGCCTGGCGGGCGGATCCTGAATTCGTGCTGAACCGCCCGGAGGCGGCCGGTGCGACGGTACTCATCGCGGGCCCGGATTTCGGTATCGGCTCATCGCGTGAGCACGCGGTGTGGGCGCTCACCGACTACGGCTTCCGGGCGGTCATATCGGAGCGTTTCGGCGACATCTTCCGTAATAACGCGACTAAGGGAGGCTTGCTCCCGGTGCGCCTGCCCGCAGGGGTGGTCAGCGCGTTGGCCGATGCCGTCGAGGCCGCCCCCGAATGTGTCATCACGGTGGATCTGGGCGCCCGCGAAGTGCGGGCCGGCCGGCCCGGCACGCGGCCGCCGGTGCTCACCGCACCGTTCGATATCGACGATTACACCAGGTGGCGGCTGATGGAGGGGCTCGACGATATTTCGCTGACGCTCCGCCACGCCGACGAGATCACCGGCTTCGAGCAGGACCGGGCGGACTGGCTGCCGACCGCCGCCCAGGTCGGCTGACAATCCTTCCGTGGAGGGGATTTCGGGGCTTTCATGGCCCGACACGCCGGGATTTTAAGCGGTGGTGGTTGTTTCCGGGCGCTGCATCGCTTAATTTCGGGCAGGTCAGAGGTCGCGGTCCGGCTGCCCTGTCCGCGACCTCCCGTGGGGGAACCGCAGGAGTGATGTGATGAACAAGCGTGACCTGATCGATGCGATCTCCGGACGGTTGGGGGACAAGAAGACCGCGACCGAGGCCGTGAACGCCGTGCTGGACACGATCCAGCTGACGGTGGCCAAAGGAGACAAGGTCGCTATTACTGGGTTCGGGGTCTTCGAGAAGACCATCCGCCCGGCTCGCACCGCCCGCAACCCGGCCACCGGGGCGACCATCCGGGTACCGCGGTCATCCGTGCCCAAGTTCCGGGCCGGCGCGGACTTCAAGGCGGTCGTCAACGGCGAGAAGAAGCTCGCCGCGAAGAAGAAGTAGTAGTAGTCCGTTTCGCTGAGGGGGCCCGCCTTGCGGGCCCCCTCATGCGGGAACGGAACGGTCACGCGGCTCAGCGCAGCCCCGGGCGCTTGCGCAGCGCGGTGGTGAGCAGCCGGTCGATGAGCTCACCCACGGGCAGCCCGCTCGCCTCCCACATTTTCGGGAAGTATGAGGCGGCGGTCATGCCCGGGATCGTGTTGATCTCGTTGACCAGGATCTCGCCGTCGGGCCGGTAGAAGAAGTCGACGCGGGCGAGGCCCTCGCAGGACACGGCCTCGAAGGCCGCGGCCGCGAGCCGGCGAATTTCCTCCAGGTGCTCGGCAGGAATGGGGGCCGGGATCGCCATCCCGCTCGCCTCGTCGAGGTACTTCGCCTCGAAGTCCCAGAATTCCTCGCCCCCGTCGACCAGCAGTTGCCCCGGCACGCTGGTGTCGGGCGGCCCTCCATCCAGCCCTTCGAGCACGGCGCACTCGACTTCCAGGCCGTCGATGGCCTTCTCGACGAGAACCTTCGGGTCGTAGCGTCTCGCGGTCTCGATGGCCTCGTGCAGGCCGGCGGGATCGGCCGCTTTGGACGTCCCGATGCTGGAGCCACCCCGCGCGGGTTTGACGAAGACCGGCCAGCCCAGCTCGGCGATCGCGTCGAGGACCGGCTTGCGCGCCGCGGCTGCTGACGGTGACGCACCGCCGCGCGGGGCAGGCTGCCAGTCCCGGTCACGGACCACCACATAGGGGCCGACCGGCAGGCCGCGCGCCCTGAAGATCAGCTTCATGTACTCCTTGTCCATGCTGACCGCGCTGGCCAGCACGCCCGCCCCGACATAGCGGATTCCGGCCAGCTCAAGCAGGCCCTGGATGGTGCCGTCCTCGCCGAACGGGCCGTGCAGGATGGGCAGCACGACATCCACCTCGCTGAGCTCACGGGGGATCGCCCCCGGCTCGGCGGTGGTGAGCGCGCCCGCCGCCGTCACGTCGTGGCCTCCCGGGGCGGCCCAGGGCGCCACCCGGGTTCCCGGCCCGGCCACCGACTCCACGGAGGGCATCTCGCCTCCGGCGATGGCGAGCCGCTCAGGCTCGTCCGCGGTGAGCACCCAGCGCCCGTCCGGCAGGATGCCGACCGGGATGACGTCATAGCGGTCGCGGTCGATCGCGGCGAGCATCGCCCCGCCGCCCGCGCAGGAGATCGCGTGCTCCGGGCTCTGCCCGCCGAACACCACCGCCACCCTGATCTTGCGTTGCCGGTTCATGCTTTCCCTTCCTGTCCGGGCATCGCTTCCTAGCCGGACCCGCTCGTGGCTGGCACCGTGCCCAGGGAGTCCAGCGCCAGGTGAGCGTCGGCGATGATGTCCTCGCCGTCCTCAAGGCCGATGGAGAACCTGACCGCCCCCGGATCGATGCCCGCCGCCACGAGCGCCGCCTCGTCGAACTCCCGATAGGCGGTAGAGGCCAGATGGCTGACGTTGGTATGCGCGCCGCCCGGTGGCTCAGCCACCTGCGCGATGCGAAGCCGGCCCGCGAAGGCGTATCCCACCTCGCGCCCCCCGTGCGGTGTCACCGTGACAATGGCGCCGCAGCGGGTGCCCTCGGGCCCCGCGTCGAACAGCCGCCTGGCGACCTCGTACCCGCGATGATGCGCCAGGCCCGGGTATTCGACCGCGCGCACCGCGGGATGCCTGGCCAGGGCGGCCGCGAACAGCATCGCGGTCGCGCACTGGCGGCGGACCCGCACCGGGAGTGTCTCCAGGCCGCCACGGAGCAGGATCGCCTGGTCGGCGGCGAGCGACCCGCCGGTGTCGACGCGCACGTCACGGATCATGCCGATCAGGTCGGGCCGGCCCGCCACCACGCCGCCGCCCGCGGCGCAGTGACCGCCGATGTAGCCGGCCGCCGAATGCAGCACCAGGTCCGCGCCGTGCTCGAGCGGGCGGCAGACCACCGGCGGGGCCAGCGTCGAGTCCACGACGAGCAGCGCGCCGATCGCGTGCGCCAGCCCGGCCAGGGCGGGCAGGTCGGCGACGGCCGCGGTCGCGTTGCCCAGCGTCTCGGCGTACACGATCCGCGTCTCGGGGCGCAGCGCCGTCTGCACCTGCCGCAGGTCGGTCATGTCCACGAAGTCGGACCGCAGCCCGAACCTGGCCGCCACGTTGCGCAGGAACCCGTGGACGCCCGGATGCACCGAGGCGGGCGCCACGACGTGCGTGCCTGCCTGTGTGAACGTCCAGAACATCGCGCTGGTCGCGGCCATCCCCGAGGCGAACGCCTGGGCCATGGTCGGCTGCGGGAGGTGGCTGCCCTCCATGGCCGCGACCGCGGCTGCGAACGCCTCGGCGGCGGGGTGGTCGTAGCTGGCCGTGGCGGGCGGCTGATGAGCGGGCGCCGGCAGGTGCACAGCCCGGGTGTTCTCACCGAGTTCCCAGCTCGTGGCCTCGTCCGCCGCCGGAGCGTCCGGCCAGCCGTCATACCCCATAACGCTCCGGTTTGGCTGAACGTGAGGTCAGCAGCACTGCCGCCTGCCCGACCGCGATCTCGCCGTGCAGCACCCCGGCCACCACCTGGGTGATCGGCATCTCCACACCATGGGCATGGGCGAGCTTCAGCACCGGCTCCGCCGACTTCGTGCCCTCCGCCACCTGGGTGGTGCTCGCGGCCACGTCAGCCGGGGCCTTGCCGCGGCCCAGATGCTCGCCGAACGTCCGGTTGCGCGACTGCGGCGAGTTGCACGTGGCGACCAGGTCGCCCATGCCGGCCAGCCCGGCGAACGTGTGCTGGTCCGCGCCGAGCGCCGCGCCGAGCCGGGAGATTTCCGCCAGGCCCCTGGTGATCAGGGTGGCCCGCGTGTTGTCGCCGAGACCCATGCCGACCGCGATCCCGACGCCCAGCGCGATGACGTTCTTGACCGCCCCGCCGAGTTCGCAGCCGATCACGTCCGGGTTCGTGTACGGGCGGAAGTAGGGCGTGTGGCACGCCTGCTGGAGCCACTTCGCCACCGTGTCGTCGGCGCACGCCACGACCGTGGCCGCATGCTGGCGCTGCGCGATCTCCTTGGCCAGGTTCGGCCCCGAGATCACCGCTATCCGTTCCAGCCCCGCGCCAGTCACCTCGGCGATCACTTCGCTCATCCGCTCGCACGTGCCAAGCTCGATCCCCTTCATCAGGCTCACCAGCGGCACGCCGGGCGGGATGAGGTGCGTCCACGCACCGAGGTTCTGCCGCAGCGACTGGGCTGGCACCGCCAGCACGACCAGGCTCGCGCCGTCCAGCACATGGGCTGGATCGGCGCTCGCGGTCAGCGCGGGGGTGAGCGCGATCCCGGGCAGGTAGTCGGGATTCTCGTGCCGCGCCGCGATCGTTTCCGCAAGCTCAGGCCTGCGGGCCCAGAGCACAGCGGGTGTGCCGGCGTCGCAGAGCACCTGGGCGAACGTGGTGCCCCACATGCCGGCCCCCATGACAGCTGCTCTCACGTCGGCGTGGCCTTGCGTGGTTCATCGGCTGGCCGTTCCGTTTGGCGGCTGAGGTCGGCGGCAGCGGCGGACTCCTGCCTGGCGGCGCGGCGGGCGGCGGCTGGATCGTAGGGGACGGCCGGCGGCTGCTCACCCCGGATCTTGGCCAGCAGACCGGTGATGTCGGCCATGATCGCATCGGTGGCGCCGCGCAAGGTCGGCGCCGTGAGCGGCTTCCCGGCGAACGCGGACAGGTCCACCGGCGGCCCAGCCAGCATGTGGACGGTCTTGCGGGGCACCGGGTGCGGCCGGGTACTGCCGTACGGAAGGATGTCCTGGCCGCCCCAGTTGGCCACCGGGATCACCGGGGCGCCGCTGGCCAGGGCGAGCCTCGCGACGCCGGTCTTGGCCACCATCGGCCAGCCAGCCGGGTCGCGGGTCGCCGTCCCCTCCGGGTAGATGACCAGGCACTCGCCGGCGGCCAGGGCCTGCTCGCCGTCCTTGAGCACGAGCGCTGCGTCCGTCTGGCCGCGGCGCACCGGCAATTGGCCGAGGATGCGCAGGTACGGTCCGATGAGCTTGACGTCGAACGCCGAGGACTTGATCAGGAACGCCGGATAGCGGCCCGCCTGATGGACGAACAGGGCCATCGCCGCCCAGTCCGCGTAGGACAGGTGGTTGGCGGCGACGATCATGCCGCCGTCGGCGGGGAAGTGTTCCTGCCCGTGCCAGTCACGCTTCATGAGCATCTTGATCAGCGGGGGCAGGTAGATAGTGGTCCCGGTCCGCCAGGCTGGCGAGTAGCCCCGTTCCCCTCGCTTGCTCATGCTGGGTCTCCCGCTCGCCTCCGGGGCGCTTTAAGGCGCCGCCTTCCCTCGTCGCTCGTGCTCTGCCTACCGCTCGCTTCCGGGGCGCCTTTGAGGCGCCGCCTTCCCTCGTCGCTCGTGCTCTGCCTACCGCTCGCTTCCGGGGCGCCTTTGAGGCGCCGCCTTCCCTCGTCGCTCGTTCCTCGCTCCTCAGTCCAGGTAGCGCCGCGCCCCTCCAGCTCGCTCATGGCTCCTCAGTCCAGGCAGTGCCGCGCCCCTCCGGCTCGCTCACTGGGTCCCCCGCTCGCCTCCGGGGCGCTTTGAGGCGCCGCCTTCCCTCGTCGCTCGTTCCTCGCTCCTCAGTCCAGGCAGTGCCGCGCCCCTCCGGCTCGCTCACTGGGTTCCGTCCCTCCCGCCGCGGCCCGCTTCTCATCTGGTCAGTGTCCCGTTCAGCCTGGTGCTGTGTCGAGGCAGGATCACAGTATGGTCGCCGGTGTGCCGCAAACCCCGCTCGTCTGGTCGGTGGTGATTCCCGTCAAGGTACTTGCCCGGGCCAAATCCCGTCTCGCGGCCCTGGCCGGGCCCAGCCGGTCCGCGCTCGCCCTGGCCATGGCGGCAGACACGGTGAGCGTGGTCGCGGCCTGCCCGGCGGTGCGCGCGGTGATCGTGGTGACCGATGACGGCGAGGCGGCGAGCATGCTTGGCGGGCTCGGCGCGGTGGTGGTAGCCGACGAGCCGGGTGACGGTCTCAACCCCGCCCTGGCGCACGGGGCGGCGGTCGCCGCCGCCCGATGGCCGGCGTCCGGCACCGGCGCGCTGGCCGCCGACCTGCCGGCGCTGCGGCCGGGTGAACTCGACAGCGGCTTGCGGGCCGCGGCCGAGTGGCCGGAGGCGTTCGTCCCTGACGCCGCCGGCACCGGGACCACGTTGTACACGGCGCGCCCCGGAGTCGCGTTCTCACCCAGGTTCGGGCCCGGGTCGGCGGTCCGGTACCGGAGCGGGGGCGTGACCGAGCTTCCGCTTTCGGACGCCCCCGGCCTGCGCCGCGACGTGGACACTCCGGACGACCTGCGCGCCGCCGCCGTGCTCGGCCTCGGCCCGCGAACGGCGGCCCTCGCCGCCCAGCTACGCTAGGTCGGCCTGGTCTCGTGCTCCGGAGCCCTCTGTTTCAGGATCGCGGTTGATCACTGGTCGTCCGTGACCAGTAAGGGCCCGCCTCGGAACAAAGCGTTGTTCATATTCACGAATTCGGGCCGTGGCCTGGGCGCCTGGGGTGTCAAGTCGGCATGTTGTTCCTCTGCGCGCTCTAATCCACCGCGATCATGAAGGTGTGCCGCAAACCGGGCGCCGCAGCCGACTCGCTGCTAGATGTGGACGATGGGGCAGGTCAAGGTCCTGGTGATGCCGGGTACCCCCTGGATCTGGGCGACCACGAGCCGCCCGAGGTCATCAACATTGGCCGCTTCTGCCCGGACGATCACGTCATAGGGGCCGGTGACATCGTCGGCCTGCGTCACGCCGTCGATGGCCGCAATCCGGACGGCGACCTCGGCGGCTTTCCCTACCTCGGTCTGAACGAGGATGTACGCCTGCACCATGCCGTCCTCCAGGGGCCTCGTTGCCTGCAGCCGGAATGGCCACGCTACCCTAAGGCAAAGTCGCCGCCATCGGGCATGTCGCCATCTGGCATGTCGCCATCGGGCATGGAGTGCTTCGTCGGCCCCCTGGGCGGCGTTGGTCATCGCGTACCCACTGTGCCGATAGGGGAGGGTCGCATCACCGTCGCGGACCTGGGCGAGTTCGGGCTCATCGCGGCGCTGGCGGCCCGGATGCCGCAGGGGCCGGGCACGGTTATTGGCATCGGGGACGACGCGGCGGTGCTGGCCGCGCCGGATTCCCGCGTGGTAGCGACCATGGACCTGCTCGTCGAGGGACGGCATTTCCGCCGTGATTGGTCCGGGCCGGTCGATATCGGTGGGAAGGCAGCCGCGCGGAGCCTGGCGGACATCGCCGCGATGGGCGCTGCGCCCACTGCTCTCATCGTCGGCCTCGCCGTACCCAGCGATCTCCCGGTCGTCTGGGCGGAGGACCTGGCCACAGGCCTGGCGCAGGAGTGCGCGCGGGCCGGGGCCAGCGTGGCGGGTGGTGATATCGCCGAGGCGGCCACGATCGTGCTGGCGGTGACCGCGCTCGGCGACCTCGCCGGAGCGGCCCCGGTCACCAGGGCGGGAGCCCGCCCCGGCGATCTGGTGGCTGTCGCGGGCAGTCTTGGCCACTCGGCCGCGGGCCTGGCGCTCCTGAGGGCCGGGCTGGCGGAACCCGCCTCGCTGGTTGCGGTGCACCGCTGGCCCCGCCCGCCCTATGACGCCGGGCCGGAGGCGGCCAGGCTCGGCGCGACCTCGATGATCGACATCAGCGACGGCCTGGGACAGGATCTGGGGCATGTGGCCGCGGCGAGCGGCGCGGGAATCGATATCGAGTCCGCCCGGCTGGAGCCCGATCAGGCCCTGCGCGCTGCCGCTGCCGCGCTGGGCGGGCTTGATTCGCTGGACTGGGTGCTGGCCGGGGGGGAGGACCATGCCCTGGCCGCCACCTTCCCGCCGGGCACCGACCTCCCGGAGCGCTGGGTGGTGATCGGCCAGGTCGACGAGGGCAGCGGCGTGCGGCTGGATTCCCGGCCTTCCGGCCGCTTGTCAGGGTGGAATCACTTTCGCTGAGCAAGGTATGGCTTGTCACGGGTGGGAAAAGATTAGACTCCTCTCACCAGCCCCTACGGCCACGCTTGGAATACCCCCGCCATGCGACCGCTCAGGAGACCCCCGCCGCGGCACCGCGCGCCATCCGGTGCTGCCCGCCTTCAGGCCAGGCGGGCCCAGGCCGGGCAAACGGGGGCTGAACAACCCGGGCCCGGCCACTCCGAAGCCCGTCAGCTCGAGGCTCAGCAGCCCGAGGCCCAACTGTCCGAGGCCGGGCTGTCCGAGGCCCGGCTGCCCGAGGCTCAGCAGCCTGAGGCCCAACTGTCCGAAGCCCGGCTGCCCGAGGCTCAGCAGCCTGAGGCCCAACTGTCCGAAGCCCGGCTGCCCGAGGCCGGGCTGTCCGAGGCCGGGCTGTCCGAGGCCCGGCAGCCTGAGGCCCAACTGTCCGAAGCCCGGCTGTCCGAGGCTCAGCTGCCCGAGGCTCAGCTATCTGAGGCCGGGCTGTCCGAGGCTCAGCAGCCCGAGGCCCAGCAGACCGGGGTAGGGCAGCCTGAGGTAGGGCGTCCAGGACCGGAGCCACCAAATCCGGAGTCAGCAGATACGGAGCCTCTGGAGGCGGGACAACTTCAGGCGGGACAACTTCAGGCGAAGCAGCCTAGGGACAGGAACGTCGGCCCGGCTTTCCGCCGGCTGATGGTGACACCGACATTCGCGGCCGGACTAGGCGTGGTGGTCGCCGCGGGGCTTGCGGTCAGCATGACCAGCCGGACGGTCCTCCATTTCAGCGGCCCTGAGGGAAAGCCCTGTGTCGTCCGGGGCTGCGCTACCGGGGTCAATCGGTCCCCCGGCGCCGGAACGCCTGCCTCGGCAAGCCCGGGCAAAAGGCTCGTGCCGGCTACCCTCAGCCCGGAGAATTCAGCCCGCCCCAGCCCGTCGTTCACCGGGGGACAGGGCGGCGAGGACACCGGGCACCACTCAGGCAGCCATGTGGTCATCGACTACGAGACCACCCAGCGGTTTACGTGGGGGTTCGACGGCAAGATCACGATTTCCGGGCTGTCCGACTCCGCGCTGTCCACCTGGCAACTGGGGTTCAGCTACCCCGGAACGCGCATTGTCGAGGTGCAAGGCGCGCAGTGGCAATCGACGGGCGACGATTCTGGAGTAGCGCAGGCCGAAACCTCCGGCAGCACCGGCCACAACGGGTCGGACTCCGGCTATGGAGGATCGGGCGGGTCCGGGCAGGACTCATCCGGCCAGAACACTGTTGTGATCGCTATCGAGGCGTCCGGGACGCCGGGCGCCCCGTCCGACTGCCGATTCGACAACACCACCTGTTCCTTCCGCTGAGCGGGCCCTTCCGCTGAGCGGCCCGGGCAGGTAGCCGGCCCCTCCGCTGAGCGGGCCCGGCGATGCTGGGGCCACGGAGCTGAGCGGACCCTAGGCACTGGGCGTGGCCACTGGCCACCTAAAGCCGCTTACGCTAAGGCTCATGTCAGGGACCCCGCCGCGCGTGCTGACCGTGGCCGGCTCGGACTCCGGAGGAGGAGCCGGGATCCAGGCTGACCTCAAGACCATGCTGGCGCTCGGGGTATACGGGATGAGCGTGATATGCGCGGTCACCGCGCAGAATTCGCTCGGTGTCCACGGCTACTGGGAACTCCCGCCGGAAGCTGTCCGGGCCCAGCTTGACGCGGTCTTGAGCGATATCGGCGTGGACGCGGTGAAGACCGGGATGCTGGCCTCGGTGGCGGCCGTCGAAGCGGTCGCCGACGCGGTCGCCAGTACCGGCGACCCGGCCCGGGCCTGGGTCCGTGCCCCGCTGGTGGTCGACCCGGTGGCGGTGTCCACGCACGGCGACTCGCTGCTCTCGCCGGGCGCGCTGGAGGCGATCAGGGAACGGCTCCTCCCGCTGGCCACCGTGATCACCCCGAATCTTGGCGAGGCGACACTGCTCACCGGGGTGCGGGTGGCCGATGAGGCGGAGATGATCAGGGCGGCCGAGACGCTGCGATCGCTCGGCCCGCAGTGGGTCCTGGTGAAGGGCGGGCATCTGCCCGGGCAGCCGGTGGATGTGCTCTTCGATGGGGAACACATGTATCGCTTCACTGGCCCGCGGCTGCCCGACCAGAACACCCACGGAACGGGCTGCACCCTGGCGTCGGCCATCGCCTCCTATCTCGCCCTCGGCGAAGACGTGCCAGGTGCCGTGGTGAAGGCGAAACAGTACGTGACCGGGGCCATCCGGTCAGCCTTCCCGGTGGGCGCGGGCACCGGGCCGGTAGATCACGGCTGGCGGATGCGGCACACCTACGGCGAGGCCACCGGCGGCACGGAAGTCACCAGCACGGAAGTCACCAGCACGGAAGTCACGAGCACAGATGTCACCGGCACGGAAGTCACCAGGAGCACGGACGTCACCAGGAGCACCGACGTCAGCGGCTGACCTTGCCTGCCTTGATGCAGGAGGTGCACACGCGCAGGCGCCTCGTGGTGCCGCCGACCGTGGCCCGCACGACCTGGATGTTGGGATTCCAGCGGCGCGGGGTGCGGCGGTGTGAGTGGGAGACCCTGTTGCCGAAACCCGGCCCCTTGCCGCAGACGTCGCAGACCGAAGCCACGGGATCGCTCCATTGTGATCGAGGATGAATGATCAAGAACGTACCAAACCACCCAGGCTCAGCCAGGCAGTCGTCGAAGGATATCCGACCAGTGCCCACTCGCGCGAACTGGCGCCGACTTCGTGAGCCGTTAAGATCCTGGCTCCTCATTTCCAGAGCTCCGGCGGAGGGGGCCGCCGGACGGCCGCCGCTCCGGCCGCTTTCCGGCTGCTGTCCGGCTGCCGCTCCGGGTGGCCGTCGCCGTCTGCTAAAGCCGCCTATTCTGGGGGGCCATGGCCAGGCTTGACGAGCGGCTCGACCGGGTGTTCGGGTCGAAGACGGCGAAGGTCCTCACCGGCGCCCTCGACCTGCACACCGTCGGCGACCTGCTGCGCCACTACCCGCGCCGGTACGAGAAGCATGGCGAGCTGACCGACCTGGCCTCGCTGCGCGATGGCGAGCAGGTGACCGTGCTGGCCAAGATCGCCTCCTGCACGACCCGCCGCATGCAGCGCAAGCGCGGCTGGGTCACCGAGGTACGGGTGACCGACGGCCATGGCGTGCTCAGCCTGCTGTTCTTTCAGCAGCGCTATCTCGAGGCGAAACTGCGTCCGGGGCTGGACGGCCTGTTCGCTGGGGAGGTATCCACCTACGGCAATCGCCGGCAACTGGTCCACCCCGACTACGAGCTGATCGGCGCCGCCGATGCGGGCGCGGAACTCGCCGCCGAATACGTCGACAACCTCATCCCGGTCTACCCGGCCAGCGCGAAGCTCCCGTCATGGAAGATCGCCAAGGCGATCCGGACCGTCCTCGACACGCTGGACATCGCGGATGACCCGCTGCCAGCGGAGGTCAGGCAGCGGCACGGGCTGTCCGGCCTGGCCGAGGCGCTGCACGCGATCCACCGGCCGGTCGACGAAGCCGACATGCGGCGGGCCCGCCACCGGCTGAAGTGGGACGAGGCGTTCGTGCTGCAGACCGTGCTCGCCCAGCGGCGCCGCGCGCAGGACGCGCTGCCAGCGACCCCGCGTATCCCCCGAGGGGGCGGGCTCCTCGAGGCGTTCGACGCCCGGCTCCCCTTCACGCTCACCGCGGGCCAGCGCGAAGCGGGCACGGACATCACTACCGCGCTGTGCCGCGACCACCCCATGCACCGGCTGCTGCAAGGCGAAGTCGGCTCGGGCAAGACGGTCATCGCGGTCCGGGCGATGCTCCAGGTTGTTGACGATGGCGGGCAGGCCGCGCTGCTCGCGCCGACGGAAGTCCTTGCGCAGCAGCATTACCGCTCCATCGTCGAATTGCTCGGCCCGCTCGCCCATGCCGGGCAGCTCGGCGGCGCGGAGCATGCGACCCGGGTGGCCCTGGTCACCGGGTCGCAGGGCGCGAGGGTCCGCAAGGAGACCCTTCGCGATGTGCGGTTCGGGGACGCCGGGATCGTGATCGGCACCCATGCGCTGCTTTATGACCGGGCGAAGGACGACGAGCGGGTGGAGTTCTTCGACCTCGGCCTGGTCGTGGTGGACGAGCAGCACCGCTTTGGCGTCGAGCAGCGCGACGCCCTGCGCGGCAAGGCCCGGGACAGCCGCCCCCACCTACTCGTGATGACCGCGACCCCGATCCCGCGCACCGTAGCCATGACGGTCTTCGGAGACCTCGACATCCTGACCCTCGCCGAGCTGCCGGCCGGCCGCGCCCCGATCCAGACGCATGTGGTGCCGGCCGCGGAAAAGCCGCACTACCTCGCCCGTACCTGGGCGCGGCTCAGGGAAGAGGTCGAGAAGAGCGGCGGCCAGGCGTACGTCGTGTGCGCACGCATCGGCGGAGATGCCAGCGAAACCAACAACAGTGACACAACGGAAGATTCCGGCGAATCTCCACATACGGACGCGGACCCCGGCCTGGCCGGGCCCGGCGAGAGCGCCCCGGCGGCCCGGCCGCCCCACGCAGTGCTGGACATGGCGGCGGAACTCAGCAGCGGGCCGCTGGCCGGCTTGCGGCTGCGCATCATGCACGGGCGCATGGCCGCCGATGAGAAGGACGCGGTGATGCGCGAGTTCGCGGACGGTTCGGTCGATGTTCTGGTCGCCACCACCGTCGTTGAGGTGGGCGTGGACGTGCCGAACGCGACCGCGATGGTGATCATGGATGCCGACAGGTTCGGCGTGTCCCAGCTCCACCAGCTGCGCGGCCGGGTCGGCCGTGGCGCCAAGCCTGGCCTGTGCCTGCTGGTGACGGACGCGCCGGAAGGCAGTAAGGCGCGCGAACGGCTGGACCTGGTCGCAGCGACCCTGGACGGGTTCGAGCTGTCCAGGATCGACCTTGAGCAGCGCGGGGAGGGCAACGTGCTGGGCGTCGCCCAGGCGGGCCGGAAGAAGAGCCTGCGGCTGCTGACCCTGCTGAAGGACGGGAAGCTGATCGGGGAAGCCCGGCAGGAGGCCACCGCCCTGGTGGCCGCGGATCCGGGGCTGGCCGGCCATCCTGCGCTGGCGGCGGCGATCACCGCGCTGCTCGACGAGGAGCAGGCCGAGTTCCTGGAGAAGGCGTGAGCCGGTGACCCGGGTCATCGCCGGCGCGGCGCGGGGCCGGCGTCTGGCCGTCCCGCCCGGGCGGCTCACCCGGCCCACCAGCGACCGGGCCAGGGAGGGGCTGTTCAGCACGCTGACAGCGATCCGCGGCCCGCTCGCCGGGGCGCGGGTCCTCGACCTCTACGCGGGGTCGGGGGCGGTGGGCCTCGAAGCGCTCTCCCGCGGCGCGGCCCGCGTGCTGTTCGTCGAGGCGGATCCCGGGGCGGCGCGAGTGATCCGCGGCAACCTGGCCGCGGTCGGCCTGCCCGGCGGCCATCTGGTCACCGGCCGGGTGGAGCGGGTGCTCGCCCGCGGGCCGGACGGCGAGCCCGGCTACGACCTGGTCGTGGCCGACCCTCCGTACGCGGCGGCCGGCGATGACGTCACGGCGATGCTGGCGGCGCTGCGGGACGGGTCCTGGCTTGCTCCTGGGGCGGTTGTCGCCGTGGAGCGGGCCAGCCGGTCAGAGCCGGTGTGCTGGCCGCCGGGGTATGCACCTGACCGGTCCCGTCGGTATGGCGAGGCGACCTTCTGGTACGGTCTCGCCGCAGGTAACCAGGCGCCGGATGGGTTGTGAGGGCGGCGAGTGTTGTGACGAAAGGGCGTGTCCCCGTGCGTCGTGTCGTCTACCCGGGCTCGTTCGATCCGGTGACCAACGGCCACCTTGATATCATCGTCCGGGCTGCCAGGCTCCATGACGAAGTCTTCGTCGTGGTCGGCGCGAATATGGCCAAAGAGGGACTTTTTACTGTCGACGAGCGCCTCGCGATGCTGCGCGAGGTCACCAGCGGCCAGCCCAACGTCCGGGTGGACAAGTTCCGCGGTCTGCTGGTGGAGTTCTGCAAGGTGCACGAGATCTCGGCCATCGTGAAGGGGCTGCGCGCGGTCAGCGACTTCGAGTACGAGATGGAGATGGCGCAGATGAACTACCGGCTCGCGGAGATCGAGACGCTGTTCATGACGGCCAACCCGCTCTACTCCTTCCTGCGGTCCAGCCTGGTCAAGGAGATCGCCAGGTATGGTGGAGACGTCTCCTCCCTGGTGCCGCCGCCCGTTTTCGAGCAGCTCGGGGAGCGACTGGCCGGTTACTGACCGCCGCGTGAGTTGGGAATCTCCCGGCCCGCGGGTAGGCTATCCCCTCCGACTTCGCAGGACACCGCATCGCCATGCCACAGCTACGCAGAAACCCGTCACCCCGCCTCGACCCCCGCAGGCCGCTGGTATACACCACGCGCGCCCTGGGCCGTGGCGCGGGATCGGAACACACCGAGACCCGCACCGTGCCAGCCCCGGCTGAACTGCGCGTGGGTCTGGCTGGCGTGCCCGAGGGGGCCGACCTCGAGCTGACCGTCCGGCTCGAGGCGGTCACCGAAGGGGTTCTCGTCACCGCCACCGCGCAGGCGCCGGTGACCGGGGAATGCGCCCGGTGCCTGGAACCGCTTGCGCAGCAGGTGGAGGTCAGCTGTCAGGAGCTGTTCGAATACGCGCCGGGCGTCGGCGCTGACGCCGACGGGTACTCTCTGGACGGGGACCTGCTCGATCTTGAGCCGGCCCTCCGTGATGCGCTGGTCCTCGCGCTGCCGCTGGCACCGCTATGCCGGGACGACTGTCCCGGGCTTTGCGTCGAGTGCGGAGTGCAGCTCGCGAAGGCAGGCCCTGAGCATTCGCACGGCCCGGTCATCGACCCACGGTGGGCCGGATTGGAGAAGACGGAATTGGCACAGTACGAGACTGAGACAGACCGGCAGGCCCGTCCCGGCCAGGACATGAATTGACTAAGGAGAGGTGACGTGGCTGTCCCCAAGCGGAGGATGTCGCGGAGTAACACGAGGTCCCGGAGGGCCCAGTGGAAGGCCGCTGCACCCGTGCTCGTGACGTGCCCCCAGTGCCGCGACCCCAAGCTGCCCCACATGGCCTGCCCGACGTGCGGAACATACAACCGTCGTCAGGTGATCGCACCTTCCTGATGCGCTGAGGTACCGGCGTGAAAGGCGGGGCAGGCGGCCCGAACGCGACCGAGCCGGAGCGTTCGGAATTGATGCGCGCCCTCGACGCGGGGCTCAGCCCGGCGTTGCTTGAGCGCGCCCTGACGCATCGGTCCTTCGCCTACGAGAACGGCGGCTTGCCCACCAACGAGCGGCTGGAGTTCCTCGGTGACTCCGTACTCGGCCTGGTCGTCACGGACACGCTATTCCGCAAGTATCCCGACCTGCCGGAGGGCCAGCTGGCCAAGCTGCGCGCGGCCGTGGTCAACATGCGCGCCCTGGCGGGCGTGGCCCGCGAGCTCAAGCTGGGAGCCTACGTGCGCCTGGGCCGGGGCGAGGAGGGCACCGGTGGCCGGGACAAGTCCTCCATCCTCGCCGACACGCTGGAGGCCGTGATCGGCGCGGTCTACTTCGAGCTGGGCCTGTCCGAAGCGGGGACGCTGGTGCACCGGCTGTTCGACCCGGTGATCGCCCGTTCGGCGAGGCTCGGCGCGGGCCTGGACTGGAAGACCTCGCTGCAGGAACTCACCGCCTCCGGGTTCCTCGGCGTGCCCGAGTACCACGTCGAGGAGAGCGGGCCGGACCACCAGAAGTTCTTCCGCGCCTCGGTCTGGGTCGGCGGGCGCAGCTACGGATCGGGGCAGGGGCACTCGAAGAAAGAGGCCGAGCAGCAGGCCGCCGAGGCCGCCTGGACCGCGATCAGCAACGGGCACGGGTCCGGGGACCAGGCTCAGCCCAAGCCGCTGACCGGGGACCAGGCTCAGCCCAAGCCGCTGACCGGGGATCAGGCTCAGCCCAAGCCGCAGGCTGGGAACTCCAGCGGCGCAGCCTCCGCGGCCGAGGGTTGACCGGGCGGCCAGCCGTGGCGGAACTACCTGGGGTCGAGCGTGCCGGAAATAGCTGAGGTCGAGCGTGCCGGAGCTACCTGAGGTCGAGACTGTCCGCAAAGGCCTGGAGCGCCATGTGGTCGGCCGCACCATCGCCGAGGCGGCGGTACTGCACCCGCGTGCGGTGCGGCGGCACGTGGCGGGCGCGGAAGACTTCGCTGCGGCGCTCCGCGGCCGCACCATCACCGCCGCCCGCAGGCGCGGCAAGTACCTGTGGCTCCCGGTGGCGGAGGACGCTCTCCTGGCGCACCTCGGGATGAGCGGGCAGTTCCTGCTCTCCGATCCTGGTGCTCCTGTGTCGCCACACGTCCGGGCCACATTCACCTTCGCCGATTCCGGCCCCGACCTGCGGTTCAGCGACCAGCGGACGTTCGGCCACCTGGTCCTGGCGACCGGCGGGGCCGAGCTGCCCTCGATGATCGCGCACATCGCGCCCGACCCGATGGAGCCGGCCTTCGACCTCGGCGCGTTCATCGGCCGGCTGCGCGGCCGCCGGACCGGCATCAAGCGCGCGCTGCTCGATCAGTCGCTGGTGAGCGGGATCGGCAACATCTACGCCGACGAGGCGCTGTGGCGCGCCCGGCTGCACTGGGCGCGCAACACCGGGACGCTTACCCGCCCAGAGGTCATCCGGGTCGTTGACGCCGTGCGCAGCGTCCTGGGAGATGCGCTGGATGCGGGCGGCACCTCGTTCGACAGCATGTATGTGAACGTTAACGGGGAGAGCGGCTACTTCGACCGATCACTCGCTGTATACGGGCGCGCCGGACAGCCCTGCCTGCGGTGCGGCACCCCGATCCGGCGGGATCCGTTCATGAATCGGTCCGCCCACAGCTGCCCGCGCTGCCAACCTCGCCCGCGGTCCCGCACAGGGCGGTCGTGACCTGCGAGATCGCTCAACTTGACCGGATACCCCAGGGGTGGGACTCTTAGACATGTCACCTGCGCGCACTCATGCGAGTCTTCGCGTGTGCGCCCTGTCTGGTCACTCATTGTGGAGGACCCACTACAATGGCGAAGGCTCTACTCGGCCACGTCGGCGGGCTTGATCCCCGCATGGTCTCAGAGATGCGCCGCCTACAGCAGCGAGTGCGAGACCTGGAAGCCGCGCTGGTGCGGCTCCAGGACGAGAATGACGCACTGGCCGCCGAGGTAGGCCACGAATTGCTCGTCGCTGATCGGGAGCGCGAACCGGCACTCACCTGACGCGTCTTAACCTGCACAACGCATGTGGACGTCCCTCCGTGGTGTCCACAACGAATAGGGACGTCCCTTGGGGCGTCCCTCTTTCGTTGAGCCGTGCCGCCCGGGCGCCGCCTTTCGTTGAGCCTCTTCGTTGAGCCGTGCCGACGGGCGCCGCGCATCCCCGAAGACCCCAGCATCCCCGGATTAGGTGCCCGGCCAAGGTAAGGTGCGGACAGGCTTGTTGGGCGTGCGGCGCGGGAAGGCCAGGCATCGTATCCAGCGGCCGCCGCAGCGGCCGGACGGGGAGGAGAGCCCGCGGGTGTACCTGAAGACCCTCACCTTGCGCGGGTTCAAGTCGTTCGCCTCCGCCACCTCGCTGCGATTCGAACCTGGTATCACCTGCGTCGTCGGCCCCAACGGGTCGGGCAAATCCAACGTCGTCGACGCGTTCTCATGGGTGATGGGCGAGCAGGGCGTGAAGAGCCTGCGCGGCGGCAAGATGGAAGACGTGGTCTTCGCCGGGACCGCGTCGCGGGCTCCGCTGGGCCGGGCCGAGGTCACGCTCACCATCGACAACAGCGACGGCGCCCTGCCCATCGAGTACGCCGAAGTGACGATCAGCAGGCTGCTCTTCCGGTCGGGCCAGAGCGAGTACTCGATCAACGGTGACCACTGCCGCCTGCTTGATGTCCAGGAACTCCTTTCGGACTCGGGCCTGGGCCGCGAGATGCACGTCATCGTGGGCCAGGGCCAGCTGGACGAGGTCCTGCACGCCGGGCCGGAGGCCAGGCGCGCGCTGATCGAGGAGGCCGCGGGAGTCCTCAAGCACCGCAGGCGCAAGGAGAAGGCGCTGCGCAAGCTTGAGGCGATGCAGGCCAACCTGACCAGGCTGGTGGACCTCACCGCCGAACTGCGCCGCCGCCTCAAGCCGCTCGGGCGCCAGGCGGCGATCGCGCGCAGGGCCGCGTTCATCCAGGCGGACCTGCGTGACGCGCGGCTCCGACTGCTCGCCGACGACTACGTCACCGCCGCCGCGGAACTGGAGCGGAACGAGAGCGATGAGGCCGAGACGATGGCCCGGCGCTCCGCGCTTGAAGCCAGCCTGGCGGCGGCACGCCAGCGGGAGTCGGCGCTCGACGCGGACGAGCAGCAGCATGCGCCTCGCCTGGCCCGGGCCCAGGAGACGTGGTTCGAGCTGTCCGCGGTCGCCGAGCGGCTGCGCGGGGTGGCCAACCTCGCTACCGAGCGGCACACGCACCTCACGGCCCGGCCTGACCCACCGAGGCCCGGCCGCGACCCGGACGAGCTCGACCGTGAGGCGGCGGCCCTGCGCGATCAGGAAGCGGAGCTGGGTGAGCGGCTGGAATCCGCCCGCGAGCAGCTGACCGCCGCGACGCGGCGGCGGGCGGCGGCCGAGGCGGCTGTCCAGGAGGCAGAACGGTGGCTGGCCGCCCGCGCCAGGGCCGCCACGGCCCGGGCCGAGCGGCTCGCCCGGCTGCGCGGGCAGGTCGGCCAGGCGCGCAGCAAGGCCACCGCGGCGGAGGAGGAAGCTGGCCGCCTGGCCGAAGCGCTTGAGGCGGCGCGCTCCCGCGCGCTCCGGGCCGAGCGGGAGTACCAGGACCTCCAGGCCGAATGCTCCGGCCAGGACGACGACCGGAGCGGGCTGACCGCCGAGCAGGAGCGGGCCAGCGCGGCGCTAGTCGACGCCTCCGCGGGGGTCACCGGACTGCGCGCCGCGGAGCGGGAGGCCAGCGGCCAGCGTGCCGCTCTGCGCGCCCGCCGCGAGGCACTGGAGGAGGGCCTGACCGCGCTGCGGAGCGGCCAGGACGCTTCGGCGGCGCTGCTGGCGGATCCGGGCCGGTTCAGCGGCGTGCTCGGCTCTGTGGCCGCCCTGGTGACCGTGCAGGACGGGGCGCAGGAGGCCATAGCCGCCGCGCTGGGCGGCGCGGCCGACGCGGTCGCGGTGGCGAGCCTCGAAGCAGCCATGACCATCCTGGAGGCGCTGAAGAGCGAGGACGGGGGAAGCGCGGGGCTGATGATCGCCGGCGGTCCTGCCGATCCGGGTTCCGGCCCGCCCGTTGCGGCATCCGCCGGCGTGGATGGGGCAGCGCTGCCGGAGGGCGTTCTGCTGGCGCTTGATTGTGTGAAGGCACCAGGCGAGCTGGCCGGGGCCGTGGCCAGCCTGCTGGCCGGAGTGGTTGTTGCCGAGGATCTCGGCCAGGCCCGGGACGTGCTGCGCGCACATCCGGCGCTGCGGGTCGTCACCCGTGACGGTGACCTGATCGGTGCGCACTGGGCGGTCGGCGGCTCGGCCCGGCCGCCAAGCATGCTCGCGCTGCGCGGCGCGGCGGACGACGCGGCCGCCGGGCTCGTCCGGGCGGAGAGCCACTGCCAGCAGGTCGCCGGGGAGTTGTCGGAGGCCGTCGCGGCCGAGGAGCGGGCCCGGCAGGCGGTGGCCCTAGCCGCGGCCAGTATCCGGGAGGCAGACGCGGCGGCCGCGGAGATCTCCGGCAGGCTCGGCAGGCTGGCCGGCGCGGCGCGGGCCGCTCGCGACGAGGCGGAGCGCCGGGAGGCGGCCATCGCCGCCGCCCAGCAGGCACGTGACGCGGGCCTGGCCGCCCTGACCGAGCTGCAGGACCGGCTCGCCGCGGCCGAGGCCGATGCCGAGACGGAGGCGGAGGCAGGCGAGCAAGCCGGCGGCAACGCCGCGTCTGGGCCCACGGCGTCCGGCCCGACGGCGTCCGGGCCGACGGCGTCCGGGCCGACGGCGTCTGGGGCCTTGGCGTCTGGGCCGGCAGCGTCTGGGACCACAGCGTCTGGGACCACAGGGACCGGGTCCACAACAGCGCAGGGTGTCGGGACGCGGGATGCGGCACCGGACCGGGACGCCCTGTCCCTGGCGGCGACCAGCGCGCGGAACGCCGAGATGGACGCGCGGCTTGACGTCCGGACGGCCGAGGAGCGGCTCTCGGCCATCGCAGGCCGTGCCGACGCGCTCGTGGCGGCCGCGGCGGCGGAGCGCAAGGCAGCCGCGCAGGCTGTCGCCCGGCGCAGGCTGCGGGCCCAGCAGGCAATCGTGGCGCGGGCCGTGGCGGACGGTGCCACGCTGGCGCTGGCCAAGCTGACCGAGTCGCTGGCCGCAGCGGCCGAGTACCGCCAGGCGGCCGAGCAGGCGAGCAAGGGCCGGACCGAGGCGCTCAAGGAGGTCCGCGGGCAGGTCCGGCAGCTTGCCGCCGAGCTCGACACGGTAGTGGACAGCGCGCACGGCACCGAGATCGCCCGGGCCGAACACCGGATGCGGCTTGAGGCCCTCGTGGCGCGGGCCACCGAGGAATTCGGCGTGGACGTCGTCGCGCTCGTCGCCGAGTACGGCCCGGACGTCCTCATTCCGGCGCCCGTGGAAGCGGCCGAGAGCACCGAGAACACCGCGAACACCGGGGCCGCATCGGCCGGGAACGCCGCGAACGGCGAGCGGGCGGCGACCGCATCGGCCGAGAACACCGAGGACACCGCGTACGCAGCGAACCCTGCCTACGCAGCGAACCCCGCCTACGGCGAGAACGCTGACCACCCAGCCGGGCCCCCCGCCCCCCGGCCAGCTCCGCCCGAGGCCGAGGCGGCACACCCGCCGACCCGGTATGTCCGGGCCGAGCAGGAGCGCCGGGCTGCGGCCGCGCAGCGCCAGCTCGACCAGCTGGGCAAGGTGAACCCGCTGGCCCTGGAGGAGTTTGCCGCTCTTGAGGAGCGGCACACGTTCCTTGCCACCCAGCTGGAGGATCTCAAGAAGACCCGCCGCGACCTGCTGACCGTCGTCAAGGAGGTGGACGACCGGGTACAGCAGGTATTCGCGGCCGCCTTCGAGGACACGGCCAGGGAGTTCGAGGACATCTTCGGCCGGCTGTTCCCCGGCGGGCAGGGCCGCCTGATCCTGACCGAGCCCGATGACATGCTCGCGACGGGGATCGACTTCGAGGCCAGGCCGCCGGGCAAGAAGGTCAAGCGGCTGTCGCTGCTGTCCGGCGGCGAGCGGTCGCTCACCGCGATCGCCTTCCTGCTGGCCATCTTCAAGGCCCGCCCGTCCCCGTTCTACGTGCTCGACGAGGTCGAGGCGGCGCTTGACGACACCAACCTGCAGCGCCTGCTGCACGTCTTCGAGGAGCTGCGGGCCAGTTCCCAGTTGCTCATCGTCACCCACCAGAAGCGGACCATGGAGGTCGCTGACGCGCTGTACGGCATCAGCATGCAGGGTGACGGCGTTTCATCCGTGATCAGCCAGCGCCTGCGGGAGCGCGAGAGCGCCTGAACGCCTGAGCGCGGCGGGTCTGCCAGACTGGGACCGTTATGACCTATCTGATCATCATTATCGCCATCGTTGCCCTGCTAGTGATAGTCGGCGGCGGCGCGCTCCTGCTCCGCCCGCGGCGCCGCGGGCCGGCCGCGCCGCCACCGGCGGCCGGGACCGCGCCAACCCCGGCGGGTCCGGCCGGCCAGACCGGCGAGTCGGGCGCGGGAGGTGCGCCAGCAGCCGTGCTGCCGCCGGCGGCGGAGCCGGAAGCCCCCGGCATTGAGCAGCCGCCACCGCTGGCTGGTCGGCTGGCCCGGCTGCGCGGCCGCCTGGCCAGGTCGCAGACGGGGTTCGGTTCGGTGCTGCTCGGCTTGCTCTCCCGTGGCACCCTGGATGACCAGGCATGGGAGGACATCGAGGACACACTGCTCACCGCGGACATGGGCGTGAGTCCGTCCCGCCAGATCGTTGAGGAGCTCAAGACCCAGGTCAGGGTGGCTGGCACGCGGAACGCGGATGACGTGCGGGCCATGCTGCGCGGCGAACTCATCCGCGCGATCGGCCCGGACATGGACCGCTCGCTGCACGTCCAGCGCCACGGTGACAGGCCCGCCGTGCTGCTCGTGGTGGGAGTGAACGGCACGGGCAAGACCACCGCCTGCGGCAAGCTCGCCCGTGCCCTGGTCGGTGATGGCCGCACCGTGCTGCTCGGCGCGGCCGACACGTTCCGTGCCGCAGCCGCCGACCAGCTGGAAACCTGGGGCGCGCGGGTGGGTGCCCGAGTGGTCCGCTCGGACCGGGAGGGCGCGGATCCGGCCAGTGTCGCCTTCGAGGCGGTCAGCGAGGGCATCGCGCGGCGGGTGGATGCCGTCATCGTGGACACCGCCGGGCGGCTGCACACGAAAACCGGGCTGATGGACGAACTCGGCAAGATCAAGCGCGTCATCGAGAAGCGCGCCACCGTGGATGAGGTCCTGCTGGTCCTTGACGCCACCACCGGCCAGAACGGACTCCGCCAGGCGCGGGTGTTCGCTGAGGTGGTGGACATCACGGGGATCATCCTGACCAAGCTCGACGGCACCGCCAAGGGCGGGATCGTCATCGCTGTCCAGCGGGAACTGGGCGTGCCCGTCAAGCTGGTCGGCCTCGGCGAGGGCCCCGACGACCTGGCGCCGTTCGAGCCGGCCGCCTTCGTCGACGCGATCCTGGGCTGACCTCCAGGCCATGAACCGTCCACGTCCAGGCCTGGGCTGACCTCCAGGCCATGAACCGTCCACGTCCAGGCCTGGGCTGACCTCCAGGCCATGAACCGTCCACGTCCAGGCCTGGGCTGACCTCCAGGCCATGAACCGTTCCTTCCCCGCTACGCATCCCCCAAACTACGCATTCCCCAGCCGACGATTTCCCGGCCAAATAACTAAGGATCTTCATAGCCAAATAACTAAGGATCTTAATATTTAATGCCGAAAGTCGCTATCAGTCCGGACCTGTCCCAGATCTGGTTGTGATTACCTCGCCGGTGTGGCAAACTTCGGCGGGTGGCCACCCTGCTAGATGATAGCGACGCCGGTGCCCGCACCAGTGGTGCGACCGCTGTGGACAGTGCGCCCGGTGAGGTGCCCGCTCCGCCGGCGCCGTCGAGTTTGCCCATGATAGAAGACACATTCAGGATCGTGTCGCGCGCGGGCGATAAGGCTGTGGCATATTTCTACGGGCGCCTCTTTGCCGAGAACCCGCAGCTTCGCGTGATGTTCCCGGCTGCCATGGACTTCCAGCGCGACCGCCTCTTCGGGGCATTAACCAGGATTGTTCACACTCTGGGCACACCGGAGGACATGGAGCCGTTTGTCTGCCAGCTCGGGCAGGATCACCGTAAGTACGGAGTGCAACCCGAGCACTACCCGGCGGTCGGCCAGGCCCTTCTGGCGACGCTCCGTAAGTTCGCTGGCGACGCATGGACCGAAATCGCGGAATTGGCCTGGACCGACGCTTTTCAGCGGGCGGCGGGACTCATGACCGCGGCGGCCGAAGCGGCCGCGAAGCATTCTCCGCCCTGGTGGACGGGCGAGGTCATCGGGCACGAATTGCGCACGCCCACCCTGGCCGTGCTGACCGTGCGGACGGACAAGCCGTTTACCTATCACGCAGGCCAGCACGTCAGCATTCAAACGGCTCGCTGGCACCGGGTCTGGCGCCCATTCTCCGTGGCCAACGCGCCCCGCGAGGACGGCACCCTGTCATTCCACATCCGGGCCGTCCCCGGTGGCTGGGTCAGCACCGCGCTCGTGCATCACACCCAGGTCGGCGACTTGATCAATCTCGGCCCGCCGCAGGGGACCATGACGCTCGCCGCAGAATCGGGCAACGGGTTGTTCTGCGTCGCCGGGGGAACCGGCCTGGCCCCGATCAAGGCACTCATAGAGCAGGCGATCAGGGACAGCACGTCGGCCCGGCGCCGGAAGATCCGGCTGTTCCTGGGCGTGCGGACGCAGTCGGAGTTCTATGATTTGCCCGATTTGTGGAGGCTTGAGACAGGTTATCCGTGGCTGCGCATCACACCGGCGGTATCTGAAGAGCGTGAATACAGCGGCATCAAGGGACTGCTGCCGGATGTCATTGCCCGCCATCGGCCCCGGCTGGGTGACGATGTGTACATCTGCGGGCCATCCATAATGGTGCAAAAGAGCATCAAGGTACTGCAAAGGACCGGAATGCGGAAGTTGCGGATCCACACCGACCTGGTGGATGTGCCAGGCGAACAAGGGGTGACTGACAACACCAATGCCGTGGGTTATGAGCAGGCGCGCTGAGCAGGGCGTCTCCTGCCGGGCTGCCCGGTTCCTTGGAGCACACTGATTCCGTGCCCCTCGGGGTGGCCACAATGGTCACTGGCGAACTATGCCGATCCTGCTATTTTGGCATGCCCTGATGTTAAGAACAGACATTCTTAGCGAATGCAGACAATGACGTCTGGCCAGCTGAGATTGCTATTGCCTCATTCCACATGCCGATTTACGCTGCCATCGTCCGATAACCGGAACGAGGCATACTGATCGCGGAGCGTGGCGAGGCTATGAAGACACTGTTTAGCCGGGGGCCCTTAGCGAGACTAGTTCCGTCGCCGAGGCCGTCAGATGAGACGGAGTGCGGCAGGCCGGCTGATGCGCGGCCGGCGCAGATTAACGCGCCTGCGCCGTGGCCCGCGGGCGTAGCCGCGGCCGCCGTGGGAACGATGGCCCGGCCGGCGGAGTTCGGTGCTCCGGCGGGGGTGGGCATCGGCGTCATGTGCCCGGCCGTTGGCCTGGGCACAGTACGGGACGCGGACGCTGGCGCAGCGCGGGACGCGGACGCCGGCCCAGCGCGGGCGGCACGCTGGAGGCAGGACCCGGCGTCGGCCGAACCGGTCGACATGGATGCGGCCGCTGAGTTCATCCGTCTGCACCGGCGTGAGTGTCCCGCGGCCGGCGAGGTCGGCCTGCGGCTGCGGGAGATCCGCCGCCAGATCGAGCTGACCGGCACCTACCGGCACACGTCCGACGAACTGATCTTCGGTGCCCGGGTGGCCTGGCGGAACAGCAGCCGGTGCATCGGGCGGCTCTACTGGCAGAGCCTGCAGGTGCGAGACCGCCGGGATGTGGACACGGCCGACGGCGTCGCCGCGGAGTGCGCGGTCCACCTGCGCACGGCCACGAACGGCGGCCGGATCCGGCCCACGATCACCGTGTTCGCGCCTGACGGCCCGGACCGCCTCGGCCCGCGCATCTGGAACGAGCAGATCGTCCGGTACGCGGGCTACCAGCGCCCGGATGGCACGGTGCACGGCGACCCGCGCAACGCCGACCTGACCAGCCTCGCGATGACCCTGGGCTGGCCGGGCGGTAGCAGCAGGTTCGACGTCCTGCCGCTCATCATCTCCGTCGCCGGCGGGCCGCCTCGCTCGTTCAAGCTGCCCAGCGACGTCGTCCTGGAGGTCCCCGTCAGCCATCCCCGCCTCGACTGGTTCGCGGGCCTCGGCCTGCGCTGGCACGCGGTGCCCGTGATCTCGGACATGTGCCTGGAGATAGGCGGCATCTGCTATCCGGCCGCGCCCTTCAACGGCTGGTACATGGGCACTGAGATCGGCGCGCGCAACCTGGCCGACTGCGACCGCTACAACCAGTTGCCCGAGATCGCCGCCCGGATGGGCCTGGACATGTCCAAGGACCGGTCCCTGTGGCGGGACCAGGCGATGGTGGAGCTGAATGTGGCGGTGCTGCATTCGTTCGACGCGGCCGGGGTCACCATCACCGATCACCACACCGAGTCACGCCGTTTCCTGACCCATCTCGCCAAGGAGGAACGCGCCCGGCGGATCTGCCCGGCCGACTGGTCCTGGATCGTCCCGCCGATCTCCGGGTCGGCCACCGAAGTGTTCCATCGCTACTACGACGAGGCCGACCTCCGGCCGAGTTATGTCCGACACGATCGCGACCTGCCGGGCCTGCGGGCCGGGCCGGATGACGGGCCGTACAATCATGAAACACGTCCGTAACATGGTTGGCGCGTCTTTCACGGCCCCGAAACACTCCGTGACGGCGGGCGAAACGCCGTTGGCAGAAGGTCGGCACAGGACAGGGTGCCCGAGAGGTGGGTCGCATGAAGCTCATCACCGCCGTGATCAAACCCTTCAAGCTGGATGAGGTGAAGGCCGCGCTGCAGGCCTTCGGCGTTCACGGGATGACCGTGAGCGAGGCGAGCGGCTACGGCCGGCAGCGCGGCCACACAGAGGTGTACAGAGGGGCGGAGTACCAGGTTGACCTGGTCCCCAAGGTCCGGTTGGAAGTGCTTACTGACGACGAGGACGCCGACGACCTGATCGGCGTGATCGTGAAGGCGGCTCAGACGGGGCGCATCGGGGACGGCAAGGTCTGGTCAGTCCCGGTCGAGACGGTGGTCCGGGTCCGTACCGGAGAGCGCGGCCCGGGCGCGCTCTGAGGCCCGCTGTCGATGCCGTGGATAGGCCGGGGGAGCGGATAAATGTGACGTCGGTTCCCCGGCCCCATCCACAGCACGATGGGCCGGCCCTGACGTCTTTCGCGGCGGACCGCGCCCGGCGGAGCGCGGACACGGACCGCTGGCTGGCGTCGCTACTTGGCGCGGAGCCCGGCGTGGCTCTCGTGGCGCTGGGTGGGTACGGGCGCCGTGAGCTGCTTCCTGGCAGCGACCTGGATGTGCTCTTGCTGCACGGCGGCCGGGCCGGGATCGCGGCCATGGCCGACCGGATCTGGTACCCGATCTGGGATTCCGGTACCCGGCTGGACCACGCGGTCCGCACTACGGCTGAGGCGCGCCGGGTGGCCCGTACCGACCTCAAGGTCGCCCTCGGCCTGCTGTACGCCCGCCACGTGGCGGGCGACCCCGAGCTCACCAGCACGCTGCGGCTCGGCGCGCTGGAGGACTGGCGCGCCGCGGCTGGCACCCGGCTGGCTGATCTGCAGGCCATGCATGTGGAGCGGGCGCAGCGCAGCGGCGAGCTCGCTTTCCTCTTGGAGCCCGACCTCAAGGAGGCCAGGGGCGGACTGCGTGACGTGCACGCCATCCAGGCGGTGGCCGCCGCCTGGGTCGCCCCGGGCCCAGGGCCGCGGGTCCGCGCCGCCTACGAGTCCGTCATGGACGCACGGCACGCGCTGCACGAGGTGACCGGGCGCCCCACCGACCGCCTGGTGCTGCAGGAGCAGGACGAGGTCGCCAGGGTGCTCGGCCTGCTGGACGCGGACACGCTGATGCGCCATCTGGCTGGGGCAGGCCGCACCATCGGCTACTCCGTGGATCAGGCGTTCCGCCAGGCCGAACGGAGCCGGGGCGGCCGGCGCCGCGGCAAGGCGCAGCGGCGCCCGGTGGCCGACGGTCTGGTCGAGCAGGACGGTGAGGTAGTGCTCGCCCGAGCGGCCGCGCCGGCCACCGACCCGGTCTTGCTGCTCCGGGCCGCCGCGGCGGCCGCCCAGGCCGGGCTGACCCTGCCGCCGCGCACGCTCACCCGGCTGGCTGACTGCCCGCCACTGCCGGTGCCCTGGCCCCCGGAGGCGCGGGACGCTCTGGTCGCGCTGCTCGGCGCGGGGCCGCCCGCCATCCCGGTCTGGGAAGCACTCGACCAGGAGGGCCTGGTCGCCACCCTGCTGCCGGACTGGGACCGGGTGCGTAACCGGCCCCAGCGCAATCCGCTGCACACCTTCACGGTGGACCGTCATCTCGTCGAGGCCGCGGCCCGGGCCGCCGCGCTGACCCGTGACGTGGCCCGCCCCGACCTGCTGCTCCTATCCGCGCTGCTGCATGACATCGGCAAAGGGTGGCCCGGTGATCACCGGGTGACCGGCGAGGTGGTGGCCCGTGACGTGGCCCGCAGGGTAGGACTCGGACCTTCGGACGCCGAGCTTGTTGCTGGGGCCGTTCGGCATCATTTGTTGCTCCCGCAGACGGCGACCAGGCGTGACCTGGACGATCCGGTCACCGTGGCGCAGGTAGCGGGCGCCGTGGGCGGGCGGCCGCTGCTGGAGTTGCTGCATGCGCTCGCGATCGCGGACGGTCTGGCGACCGGCCCGGCGGCCTGGAACGACTGGAAGGAGAACCTGGTCGGAGACCTGGTGCGGAGGGTCGAGTCGGTCCTGGCCGGCGAGCCGCCGCCGGAGCCGCTGCCGCTGCGCCCCGACCAGCAGGCGCTCGCTGACCAGGGTTCCCCGGCCGCCCGGGTGAAAGGCGCGGAGGTGACCATCGTCGCCCCGGACCGCCCCGGCCTGCTGTGGGAGGCAGCGGGGGTCCTCGCCTCGCACCGGCTGGCGGTGCGTTCCGCCAATGCGACCTCGCACGGCAAGATGGCAGTGGCCGCCTTCACCGTGGTCCCCGAATACGGCGACCCGCCCGACGCGGACCTGGTCACCAGCGACCTGCGCCGGGCACTGGAGGGGCGGCTGGACGTGGCGGAGCGGCTGGAGCGCCGGATGCGGGCGCACCGCGACTCCCCGGTCCCGGTCGCCCCGCCCAAGGTCACCCTGGTAGATGACGCCTCGAGCACCGCGACCGTGATCGAGGTGCGCGCGCACGACCGGCCCGGCCTGCTCTGGCGGATCGGCCGTGCCCTCGGCGATTGCGGCCTGGACGTGCGGGCGGCCAGGGTGGAGACCCTCGGCGCCGAGGCCGTGGACGTGTTCTACGTGGTGGATGCCTCGGGCGGCCCGGTGGGAGGAACCCGGATCCGGGGGAAGATCGCGGCCCAGGTACTGGCCGCTCTGACTGGCTAGCCTGACTGGCTAGCTCTGACTGGCTAGCACGGCCGAGCGGATAGCCTGGGGCACGTGTTCGAGACACTCTCCGACCGGCTGACCCAGGTCTTCTCCGCGCTCCGCGGACGCGGCCGGCTGTCCGCCGCTGACATCGACGCGACCGCCCGCGAGATCCGCATCGCGCTGCTGGAGGCGGACGTGGCGCTCCCAGTGGTCAGGGAGTTCATTGCCCGGGTGAAGGAGCGCGCCTCCGCCGAGGAGGTATCCGCGGCGCTCAACCCGGCGCAACAGGTCATCAAGATCGTCCACGACGAGCTCGTGGCCATTCTCGGCGGCGAAACGCGCAGGCTGCGTTTCGCCAAGGTGCCGCCGACCGTGATCATGCTGGCTGGCCTACAGGGCTCGGGCAAGACCACGCTCGCCGCGAAGCTGGGGCTCTGGCTCCGTGAGCAGGGCAACACCCCGCTGCTCGTCGCGGCGGACCTGCAGCGGCCCAATGCCGTCCAGCAACTCCAGGTCGTCGGGGAGCGCGCGGGCGTGCCGGTTTTCGCCCCCCAGCCGGGCAATGGCGTCGGCGACCCGGTGGAGGTCGCCCGTCAGTCCCTGGAGGAGGCCAGCCACCGGCTGCACAACGTCGTGATCGTGGACACCGCCGGACGGCTGGGCATCGACGAGGAGATGATGCGCCAGGCCGCCGACATCAGGGATGCTGTCGAGCCGGACGAGATCCTGTTCGTCGTTGACGCGATGATCGGCCAGGACGCTGTCGTCACCGCCCAGGCGTTCCTCGACGGCGTCGGCTACGACGGAGTGGTGCTCACCAAGCTTGATGGCGATGCCAGGGGCGGCGCGGCCCTATCGATCGCCCAGCTCACCGGCCGGCCGGTGATGTTCGCGTCCTCGGGGGAGAAGCTCGAGGACTTCGACATCTTCCATCCCGACCGGATGGCCTCGCGGATCCTCGACATGGGCGACATGCTCACCCTGATCGAGCAGGCGGAGCGGGCCTTCGACGAGGAGCAGACCGCGTCGATGGCCGGCAAGCTCGCGTCCGGCGAGGGGTTCACCCTCGAGGACTTCGTCGAGCAGCTCGCCATGGTCCGCAAGCTCGGGCCGATCGGGAACCTGCTGGGCATGCTCCCCGGCGCCGCGCAGAACCGGGAACTGCTCAGCCAGGTCAACGACAGCGACCTGGACCGCGCCGCGGCCATCGTCAATTCGATGACCCCCGCGGAAAGAAAAAACCCCAAGATACTGAACGGCTCCCGACGGGTCCGCATCGCCACCGGCTCCGGGGTCACCGTCGGCGAGGTCAACAACCTCGTTGTGCGGTTCCTCGAAGGCCAGAAGATGATGCGTCAGATGATGGGCGGCGGTGGCGTGCCGGGCATGCCGGCGATTCCGGGGATGCGGCGGGCGGCTCAGAAGAGCGTCAGGGGCAAGAAGGCAAAGAAGAAGCCCAAGGGCGGTCGCCCGGGCGGCAACCCCGCCAGCGGGAGTGCGGCCGGAGGCGGGAAGGTGCCCGGCAGCAAGGCCGGCGGGGGTGTCCCGGGCGGGAGGATCGACGGGGGTCCGCCCGGCGGCAATGCTGGTGGCGGCGCCCCGGGCGGCCGGGTCGGCGGCGTTGGTGCGCCCGGCGGCAAGGTCGGCACGGGCGTCCCGGGTGGGCTCCCCGGCGGACTCCCGGGCGGCGGCCTGGGCGCGCTCACCGGCAGCCCGGAGGACTACGCCGCGAGCCTGGAGGCGCTGGCCGCCTCGAACCCGGCCTTCCGGGTGCCGGCGTCGGACGAGCAGTCCAAGGGCCCCGCGAGTCTCCCGGCCGGCTTTGGCGTCCTGCGCCGCCGCAACCGCACCAAGAAGGACGACGACTAGGCCCGTCGCCCCAGGCTGCGCCGCTCCTTCAAACGGCGACGATGGCCCGTCGCCCGGTCCGCGCCGCTCCTTCATGATCACGTAGGATTCCCGTCGGCGGTTACAACCGCCGTCACATACGACCGCGAATCCTTCGTGATCATGAAAGCGCCCAGGCTGTGTCTCAGTGGGTGAGACGTGCGGCGGCCGAAGTCGGCCCCGGCTGGCGATTACACCTCAGCCCCGGGTGTCTGGCAGAATGTGTCCGTCACACCCGGGTCCGGCGACGCCCTCTCATGCTCGCTGGCCCTGGGCCATCCGGGCCCCACAGTGCCGGTCCCCACCCGGTACGTGCGTTGCCCGAATCCGAGTTTTCTGGGAGAAGACCACACCCGTGGCTGTCAAGATCAAGCTAAAGCGCATGGGCAAGATCCACGCGCCGTACTACCGGATCATCGTCGCCGACGCGCGCACCAAGCGGGATGGCCGGGCGATCGAGGAGATCGGCAAGTACCACCCGAAGGCCGAACCCTCGTTCATAGAGGTCGATTCGGCCCGGGCGCAGCACTGGCTCTCCGTCGGGGCGCAGCCGACCGACCCGGTCCGTAAGATCCTTGAGATCACCGGCGACTGGCAGAAGTTCAAAGGCCTGCCGGGCACAGAGGGCACCCTGAAGATCGCCGAGCCAAAGGCCAACAAGAAGGACCTGTTCGCGTCCGTCGTCGCCGAGACGCTGGGTGCGGGCGCCGCCAGCCAGAAGGCCAAGGCGAGGAAGCCGGGTGCCAGGGGGGCCGACGGCGACCAGGCTGAGGTCGGGGCGGGGACGGCGAAGGCCGGGGCAGGCAGGCCGGGCAAGGCGGCCAGCGCGGCCAGGGCTGACACGGCCAAGACTGACGCCAAGGCCGACACGGCCAAGGCCGACACGGCCAAGGCCGACACGGCCAAGGCCGACGCGACCAAGGCGGATGCCAAAGCTGACGCCAAGGCCGATGGAGCCAAGGCTGACGCCAAGGCCGACACGGCCAAGGCTGACACTGGCAAGACGAAGTCCAAGGTTGACACCGCCGAGGCTGATGCGGCTCAGGCGGCCGGGTCGGCCGACGCTGACACCTCCGAGGCTGGTGCTGCGGAGGCTGCTGCGGAATCGGACAGCGGAGCCTGAGGTGCTGGAGGAAGCCCTTGAGCACCTGGTGAAAGGCATCGTGGTGCACCCGGACGACGTCCGGGTGGACAGCCACGGGCTGCGCAGGGGCCGGGTCCTTGAGGTCCGGGTGCACCCGGACGACCTTGGCAAGGTCATCGGCCGGGGCGGGCGGACCGCCAGGGCCCTGCGCACGGTTATCGGCTCGCTCGCGGGCGGCCGTTATGTCCGGGTCGACCTGCTCGACGTGGACGAGGTCCGCTAGGGCATGTCTCGCAGATCTTCAGCCTGCTGCCCTGTGGTTGGCTGCACAGTCGCCGGAGGGCGCCTCGCGGCGTTGTCGTCGTCGCCAATAGCTCCGCTATTGGCTCCTCCTCCGCCTTGCGATGCATCCCTCCGGACGGCCGCTCGCGACGGCCAAGATCCACGAGACACGCCCTAACCAGGCATGCAACTGGTCGTGGGCCGGGTCGGGCGACCTCACGGGATCCGCGGTGAGGTGACGGTCGACGTCCGCACCGACGATCCGGACATCAGGTTCGCCGTCGGCACGGTACTCACGACCGATCCCGGGGCGGCGGGGCCGCTGACCGTCGAGTCCGTCCGGTGGCACTCCGGGCGGCTGCTCGTCGAGTTCGCGGGGATCGCTGACCGTACGCAGGCCGAGAGCCTGCGCGGCACCTGGCTCACCCTGGACTCGGCCCAGGTGACGTCGCCGGAGGACCCCGACGAGTTCTACGATCACGAACTGGTCGGGCTGGCGGTGGTCACTACGTCCGGCGAGCCGGTCGGGGTCGTCACGGACGTCCGCCATCACGGGCAGGACCTGCTCGTGATCCAGCCCACGGAACCACGCCGTGACGGGCTGCTCGTCCCGTTCGTGGCCGCGATCGTGCCGGAGGTCGACGTGGCGGCCGGCCGCCTGGTCATCGACCCGCCGCCGGGCCTGCTCGACCTGGGCACGGCGTGAACCGCGCGCGGCTTGGACGAGGCCGTGTCCCGCAGATCTTCAGCCTGCTGCGACGTCCAAGATCCACGAAACACGGCCTAGCACGGGCGGAGGTGGCGGGGGATGCGCATCGATATCATCACGATCTTTCCTGAGTACTTCAGCCCGCTCAGCGTCTCGCTGCTCGGCAAGGCCGCGGCCCGCGGGACCATCCAACTGCAGGTGCACGACCTGAGGCGGTGGGCGGATGACGCCCATCACACCGTGGACGACGCCCCCTTTGGCGGAGGCCCGGGGATGGTGATGGCGGCCGGGCCCTGGGGTGCGGCGCTGGACGCGGTGACCGGCGATGCACCGGGCGCCAGGCTTATCGTGCCCACCCCCTCGGGAATCCCCTTCACACAGACGGATGCGCTGAAATATTCGCGTTTGGCGCATCTTGTCTTTGCTTGCGGGCGATACGAGGGAATCGACGCGCGCGTTGTGGCGGACGCGCGGGAGCGGATGGACGTTGACGAGGTATCCATCGGCGACTACGTGCTCTCCGGCGGGGAGCCCGCGGCCCTGGTCATGATTGATGCGGTCGGCCGGCTGCTCCCCGGCGTGCTCGGCAACGCCGAGTCGGTGGCGGACGATTCGTTCGGGGCTGGCTCCGGGCCGATGTCCGGCCTCCTCGAAGGACCCGTCTACACCAGGCCGCGAGTGTGGCGAGGCCGCGAGGTGCCGCCCGTCCTGCTGTCCGGGGACCACGCGGCCATCACCCGCTGGCGGCGCGATGAGGCGCTGCGCCGGACGGCCGCCTGCCGCCCGGACCTGGCCGCCCGGCTGGCCGCCGGGCAGGCCAGCGGGACCGGGGAATCCGCCGGCGAGACCAGTGATCCGGCCGGTGATTCGGCCGGCCGGACCGCCGGAGCCGTGCTCGACGCGCGGGATCGGCAGGTGCTGTCGGAGGCTGGCTTTCCGATCAGTGGTCAAGATGTGGCAGACTGAGGTCGCTGTCCCGCCGAAGGCCGACTGAGCGGGCGCGTCCTGGCGCCTCCAGTGTCCCGGGACACCGACGAGACCGATACCACGCGTTCGCTGGCCTGTGCGCGCGTGAGGACTACTGAGGAACCGCAGCCATGCACACCGCGATCGCCGAGCTGGAGCAGGCCCAGATCCGCTCCGACATCCCGGACTTCCGCCCGGGAGACACGCTGAAAGTCCACGTGCGGGTCGTGGAGGGCACCCGGTCCAGGATCCAGGTTTTCCAGGGCGTGGTCATCCGGCGCCAGGGTGGCGGAGCCCGTGAGACCTTCACCGTTCGCAAGATCAGTTACGGGGTGGGAGTGGAACGGACCTTCCCCGTGCACAGCCCGTCGCTCGACCAGATCGAGGTCGTGACCAGGGGCCGGGTGCGCCGGGCGAAGCTGTACTACCTCCGCTCGCTGCGCGGTAAGGCCGCGCGGATCCGGGAACGCCGCGAGCCGGTGCGCTAGACCAGATCCCCTGATGGCCCGCCAGGACCAGGGGACCGGGCCGTCCTCGCCTGACGCGGCTATCTCGCCGCCCGGGCTTGGCGCCCCGGCGGAGTTCCGTACTCCGGAGGAAGTCCGTACCCAGTCGGATTCACGAGTTCCGGCTGAGTTTGGCACCACGGCCGAATTCCGCACTGCGGCCGCGTCCGGCGCCCAGGGGAGGCGCCGCCGCGCTGCGTTCTGGAGGGAAGCGGTCCTCCTGGTTGTCGTCACCGCTGTGCTTACCGTGCTGGCCAAGTCGTTCGTCGTCGAGGCGTTCCGGATCCCGTCCGCATCGATGGAGGACACCCTGCGGGTCGGCGACCGTGTACTGGTCAACAAGTTCGTCTACCGGATCCGGGGCATCGAGCGCGGGGATGTCGTGGTGTTCAGCGGGGCGGGTTCCTGGGAGCCGCCCGCGCCACCGCAGTCCACTGGCTATGTCGCGGCCGTTTACCGCGACGCGATGCAGGCCATGGGCCTGGAGTCGATGGGGACAGATTATGTCAAGCGGGTCATCGGCCTGCCCGGCGACCACGTGACCTGCTGCGACGCCCAAGGCCGGATCACCGTCAATGGCGTGCCGCTGCTGGAAGGATCGTATGTCTACCCCGGAGAGGCGCCGTCCACCGAATTCTTCAATGTGACCGTCCCACCGGGAAGGCTCTGGGTGATGGGAGACCACCGCGGGGATTCCGCGGACTCCCGGTATCACGGCGGCGACCCGTGGAACGGCACGATCCCTGAGAGCGCCGTGGTGGGCCGGGTCTTCCTGGTCATCTGGCCGCCGTCCCAGGTCAAGGCCCTGCCCATCCCCGCGACCTTCGCGCGGCGCACGCTGGTCGCCGCGTCTGCGGGGGCGATCCCGCTCGGCATCGGGTTCGCGGGCATGCTGCCGCTGGCTTGGGCCTGGCGCCGCGTCAGCGGTCGACTGCCAACCGGCCGGCGATAGGCTCGGGCTTGATGAACGATGACCGGGCCAAGGGCGACCAGGCCCTGACAGACGCGCAGGGAAACGGCTCGCCAGCGGCCGACGGTGGCCGGGGCGGCGGAGTGGGCCCGCGGATCGCGGGGGCCGGGCAGAACAGCTCGCCGGATGGTGGTGCCGGACGGGACCTGGAACCGACGCTTGACGAGGCCCCGCTGGTAGACGGGCAGCAGGCTCGCCCGGCCAGGAGGCAGCGCAGGAAGGCCATCCCGTGGTGGGCCGAACTGCCGCTCCTGGTGGTCCTCGCGCTGGTGCTCATGCTGGTCATCAAGACCTACGCGGTCCAGGCCTTCTACATCCCGTCTTCGTCGATGGAGAACACTCTCGACATCGGTGACAAGGTCCTGGTGAACAAGATCATCTACCATTTCCGCCCGATCGCACGGGGGGACGTCGTCGTGTTCAACGGGGAGGGCTCCTGGGACCCGGCCACTCCCGCTGGCTCGTCCAACCCGGTGACCGGCGGGCTGAACCGGCTGGGCCATGCCATCGTGGGCCTGGCCGGCATCTCGCCGGGCGTGCACGATTACATCAAGCGCGTGATCGGAGTGCCCGGGGACCACGTGGCCTGCTGCAACGCCAACGGCCAGGTGACCGTCAACGGAGTGCCCCTCAGCGAGGGGTCCTACCTCTACCCAGCCAACCAGCCATCCCTGACCAAGTTCAGCATCATCGTGCCGCCGGGACGGCTGTGGGTGATGGGCGATCACCGGAGCGTGTCCTACGACTCGCGCGGGCACATCGGAGATCCGGGCGGCGGGACGGTCCCGGAGAGCCAGGCGATCGGGCGGGCGTTCGTGATCATGTGGCCGCTGAGCAGGGCGGGAGTCCTGGCCATCCCGGCCACCTTTGAACAGCACAAACTCACCGCGTCGGCGATGGCAGGCGGCGTAGCGACCGCGGTTCCACTGGGGGCCGCCCTGGTCGTGCCGATCGGCTGGCTGGGGCTGCGCCGAAGGCGGGCCGGCCGCCGCGTCCAGCGCAGCATGCTCCGTGGGCACCGGACGCGCGGGCGGGTGTTCCCCGGGCGCCCGGGGCGCTGGTGACATGATGCCGGCGCCTGCGTGGCGACACCCCGGCTATACCCCCCGGCGTGTGGCAGGACTGACGGGGTATGAGCGCGCCCTGGCCAGGGCTGGGCTGTCCCCGGTCGCAGGGATCGACGAGGCGGGCCGTGGCGCCTGCGCCGGGCCTCTCGTGGTGGCGGCCGTGACCTTGGATCCCGGCCGGCTGCAGCGGCTGCGCGACATCGCCGACTCCAAGGCGCTGTCGCCCGCGGCCCGCGACGAGGCCTACGCCGAGGTGACAGCATCCGCGCTGGCCTGGCATAGCGTGGTCATCCCGGCGGCGGAGATCGACGCGACCGGGTTGCACGTCTGCAACATCGCTGGGATGCGGCGCGCGCTGGCCGGGCTGGCCGCCACCCCGCAGTACGTGCTCACGGATGGCTTCCCGGTGCGCGGCCTCGGGGTGCCCGCCCTGGCCATGTGGAAGGGCGATGAGGTCGCCGCGTGCGTAGCCGCCGCCTCGATCGTGGCCAAGGTCACCAGGGACCGGATCATGACGCGGCTGCACGGGCATTACCCGGTGTATGGATTCGACCGGCACAAGGGGTATTCCACGCCGAGCCACATGCGGGCGCTCGCGGATCATGGGCCCTGCCCCGAACACCGGGTCTCCTTCGCTAACGTGCACGGTCTGGCCGACGGCTGCCTGGCCGAGCCCGGTTCGTCCTTTGATGACGCTGTGGCCGGGCCTGGTCGCGACGGTGCCGGCTCAGCCGCAGTTGACTCGGCCCGTGATGTTGCGCGGCACGCCATGTCCGGGCAGTTCATGGGGGGAGAATTGACCTATGGTTGATCTCATCCGGGCCGATGCTCCCGACGCTGGCTGATCGGAGGGCCGAGCATGAGCGCAGAGGATCTCGAAAAGTATGAGACCGAGATGGAGCTGCAGCTCTACCGCGAGTACCGGGATGTCGTCGGACTGTTCACCCACGTGGTCGAGACCGAGCGCCGCTTTTACCTGACGAATCAGGTTGAGCTGAACGTGCGCACGGCCGACAACGGGGAAGTCTATTTCGAGGTCACGATGCAGGACGCGTGGGTCTGGGACATGTACCGGCCTGCCCGGTTCGTCAAGAACGTCAGGGTCGTGACCTTCAAGGACGTCAACGTCGAGGAACTCGCGCGCAGCGATCTCGAGGTGCCCGACACCAAGTAGGTACCCCGGCATCACGCAGCCGGGCGAAGGATACTGAGGCGTCGGCACTGCGCCAAGCCGCTGAGGCGAGCAGGGTTCCCCTGCGCATCCAAGCACGGGGCGGCGACAGTATGGGGGCCGCTGTCCACACAGATCGGCTGGGCGGCGTCGGCATCCACCGCGCGAAGAAGTCGTTTAGCTGGGCCCCTCCACCTCCGGCACGGTCGGAGGCGGAGGTGGTGACCGTTGAACACAAAGGATGCCCTGGGCAGACGCGGGGAGCAGCTCGCCGCGCAGTACCTGGAGCGGGCCGGGTTCCGGATCCTCGACCGCAACTGGCGGTGCGCGGAAGGCGAGATCGACATTGTGGCCGCGGAGCGCCGGGTGCTCGTCGTCTGCGAGGTGAAGACCCGTTCGGACACCCGGTACGGGAGCCCGCTCGATGCCATCACCAGGGCCAAGCGGTCCAGGCTGCGGCGGCTGGCCATCCGCTGGCTGGTAGCCCATGGGGTGCTGTTCGACGAGGTGCGCATCGACGTGATCGGGCTGGTCCGTGACCGGACCGGGCATTTCACGGTGGAGCATGTCCGGGGGGTGGGCTAGATGCCGGTCGCCCGGACCCACTCGATCGCGCTGGTCGGGGTCGAGGGCCATCCCGTAGAAATCGAGGTGGACATCGAGAACGGGCTTCCCGGGCTGCTCCTGGTCGGGCTGCCGGACACGGCGCTGCGCGAGGCCAGGGACCGGATCCGTGCGGCGATCATCAACAGCGGCGAGCATTGGCCACAGCACAGGGTCACGGTCGGCCTGTCCCCAGCCAGCCTGCCCAAGCGCGGCAGCGGATTCGACGTCGGCATCGCGGTGGCCATCCTGGCGGCAGCCGGTGAGGTCCCTGCGGCTGCCATCGACGGCGTTGCCTTCGTCGGCGAACTGGGGCTTGACGGCCAGTTGCGCCCGGTTCGGGGCATGCTCCCGGCGGTGGCGGGCGCGGCCGCCGCCGGATTCCGGCAGGTGGCCGTGGCGCAGGCCAACGCGGCGGAGGCGGCCCTCGTCCCCGGGGTGCGCGTGCTTGGCGCAGGGACCCTGCGCGGGTTGCTCGGCTGGTTCCGGGGTGACCCGCGGAGCGAGGCCAGGGACCCGGTGGAGATCCTCGAAGGCGGCGCCCTCCCAGCCCAGGCGGTGGCTGCGGCCCGGCCGGGAGGCGCGCGGCCCGACTTGGCCGATGTGCTGGGCCAGCCGACGGCCCGCCGGGCGGCCGAGATCTGCGCGGCAGGCGGTCACCACCTATCCCTGCTCGGCCCGCCAGGGGCTGGAAAGACCATGCTCGCCGAACGAATTCCCACCGTGCTGCCGAGGCTTGACCGCGCGGCCGCGCTGGAGGTGACCTCGATCCACTCAGTAGCGGGTGCCCTTCCCGCCGGGCGCCCGCTGATCACCGACCCGCCCTTCTGCGCCCCGCATCACACAGCGACCAAGGCGGCGATCGTCGGCGGGGGAAGCGGTGTCATCCACCCGGGCGCGGCCTCGCTGGCACATCGCGGCTGCCTGTTCCTTGACGAGGCGCCCGAGTTCGGGCGGGACGTGCTTGACGCGCTGCGCCAGCCGCTGGAGTCGGGCGAGGTGATGATCGCCCGGTTGGGCCTGACCGCGCGCTTCCCGGCCAGGTTCATCCTGGTCCTGGCGGCCAATCCGTGCCCGTGCGCCAAGGGCCCAGGCCCGCAGGCGGCCTGCTCTTGCACGTCGGCGGCGCGGCGCAGGTACCTGGCCCGGCTGTCCGGGCCGCTGCTGGACCGGGTCGATGTGAAGGTCGAGTTCCTGCCCGTGGGGCGCGCGGAGTTGCTCAGCGACCGGAAGTTCGCGGAGTCCAGCGCGGCGGTGGCGGTCCGGGTGGAGGAGGCGCGGCAGCGGGCGGCCAGCCGGCTGAAAGACACCCCATGGCGGCTCAACGCCGAGATCCCTGGTAGCGAACTACGGCGCAGCTTCCCGCCGGGACCAGGCGCGCTGGTCCCGTTGGAGCGGGCCATGGACCTGGGGGAAATCAGCGCCAGGGGGGTTCACAGGGTGATCCGGGTGTCGTGGACCCTGGCCGACCTGGCGGGCGTGCCGAGGCCGACGGCGGGGGAGACGAGTTACGCGCTCAGCCTGTGGCTGGGGGTGGGCGTATGACCGTCACGGCCGATGAGGACCGCCTGGCTCGTGCCGCCCTGACCTATGTGGCGGAGCCCGGTGACGCCGCCATGGGCACTTTGCTGCGGACCTGCGCGCCCGCGGGGATCATCGCCGCGCTGACCGAGGGCCGGACGCCGGCCGGAACCGGGCGGATCGCGGGCCTGGACCGGGCGCTGCGACGGTGGGCCGCCCGACTCGGTACCGCGCCGACCACGATCACGCTGGATGCCTGGCACCGGGACGGCATCCGGCTGCTCTGCCCCGGTGATCCGGGGTGGCCCGGGCAACTGGACGTGCTCGGCGACGCCCGGCCCTGGGCTCTGTGGCTGCGAGGCAGCGCCGACCTGCGTTATGCCTGCCTGCGCTCGGTGTCAATCGTGGGGACCCGCGCCGCGACCAGCTACGGGGAGCATGTCTGCCTGGAGATGTCCGCCGCGCTCGCCGAACGGGGCTGGGCTGTGATCTCCGGCGGTGCGTTCGGCATCGACAAGTGCGCGCACCGCGGCGCGCTGACCGCGGAGGGAATCACCATCGCCGTCCTGCCCTCGGGGGTGGATGAGCCGTACCCGCTCGCCCACCACGTGCTCTTTGATGCCATTGCCGCGCATGGCGTCCTGGTCAGCGAGTGGCCGCCGGGACGGCCGCCGACCCGCCCCGGGTTCCTGGTTCGCAATCGCGTCATCGCCGCGCTCAGCCGGGGAACCGTGGTGGTCGAGGCCGCTCTGCGCAGCGGGGCGCTGAACACCGCCCGGCACGCCCGCGACCAGTGTCGGCCGCTCATGGCGGTGCCAGGCCCGGTGACCTCCCCGGCGTCGGCCGGCTGCCACCAGATCATCAGGGACTGGGGCGGCGTCTGCGTCACCGGCGCCGGCGACGTGCTGGAACTCCTGGCCTTCCCCGGTGACGACCTGCCCGCGCGGCTCCGTGGCCCGGTCCTGCCCCGCGACGCACTTGACCCGGACTCCCGGAGGGTGCTTGAGGCGGTCCCGGCGCGGGCCGGGCGCGGCCCGGCGCGGATCGCCGTGTCAGCCGGGGTGGATTTCGACACCGTGCTGCGCTGCCTGGGCGGGCTCGCGGCAGGCGGTTTCGTCGAGCGCTGCGACCGCGGCTGGCGCCTCCGCAAGCAGGCTTGAGCTGTGGAGTGGCCCTCATCAGGAGTTTCCGGTTCGCACTACAACACAATGTGTTGCACTATGTGTGGCATGGCTAGACGGTTCAACGAGCCCGTAAACCGCCGTACGCCGCTGCCGCTCACCGAGCGTGACGAGGCAGACCTGGCGAAGCTGCGAGATCCGGGGCCCGCACGGACCGCTCTCGCGAACCTCGCCCCCGGCTCCCTGCCGGACGGTGACATCAGCGAGGCGATGCTGCTGCACGCGGTGTTCATCGTGGGCCTGCGCGCAGTGCGCGAAGCCGCCGAAGCGGCAGCCTATGACCAGCTCGCGGCCGACTACGCCGCAGAGGACGCTGAGCGTCGCCGCATTGCCCGTCGGCGGCGCCCGGAATGGGCAGCCGAGGACTGACTCATGCCCGCCCCCGGCCGGCACACCTTGCTGCGCGGACGCGTCTACGCGGCACAACTCGCGCACGTCGACGGTGAGAAGTACTACCTGGTGGTGTCGAATAACCGGCGGAACGCACGGCTGCCCCAGGTGCTCGCGGTGCGCCTGACCACATCACCCAAGCCGTCAACGCCCTCGATAGTTGAGCTTGACCAGTCCGAAGTGTTCTGTGGCCGGGCCGTGTGCGACGACATTGAAACGCTCTGGCCTGATGAGGTGCGGCGCGACTTGGGCGCCGTCACCTCCGGCGCGATGGCCCGCATCGTAGTCGGCCTCCGCGCGGCACTCGACATCTAGCGTGCCAGGCGCAACGACGCAGCGCCCAGTCAGCCAGCCGAGCAATTCTGCTGCGTCGGCTCACTTCCCGGACTACCAATATCCCTTGATACATTACAAGGAAAAGAGATACGGTGTGGAGACAGACCGGCCCGGAGACGAAGTTGATAAGGATCACCGCAAGGTGATCAAGGAACTGATCGACAACCAGGGCTGGAGTTACCGCCTCGCCAAGGGCGGTGGCTACCCCCGCTTGTACCCGCCTGAGCCCTCGTAGAGATCCATCAGAGTGCCTAAGACAGGGCATACGAAGGGGTACGCGTTCGACAACTGGCTAGGGCAAATCAAGATGGCTGGCGGTCACTGGCCGCCTCCCAGGAGGAAGGGCTGAGCGCGATGGAGCTTTACAGCGTGACGGTAGAAGCCCGTGCCCCCGAAGCCGTCATTGTGGATATCGAGCATGTGGCCGATGTGCTCATGGACCTGCTCCATGACTATGACGGCATCGTCTCCGCCGGGCCTAACTCGCGGGACGTCACCGTCAGCGTTCCAGGTGATGACGCCGCGCAGGCCACCATCACCGCCGTTTCGCTCATTGCCTCCCTGGCCGAGAAGGCTGGCATGCCCGCGTGGCCCGTCGTACGTATCGAGGCGGTCCGCCAGGACATCCTTGAGCAGGAGAACATGCGCCCGACGCTGCCCGATCTGGTGTCCGCGCCAGAAGCCGCCGAAATCCTCGGGGTGTCAACGCAGCGGGTCCATGAGCTTGCCCGCGACAACGCCCGCTTCCCGGCGCCTGCGTACGAATTGCGGGCCGGCAACCTCTGGCTGCGCGCCGCCATCGAAGCATTCGACGCACGCTGGGAACGCAAGCCGGGCCGCCCGCGGAAGGTCAAGGCCGCCGCAGGCTGACCTCCGCAGCCCAGCGGCCGGTCAGTGGTATTCGTCCGGGGCCACAAGCAGCCCTACGCCGCCAAGGCGCTCCGTGAAGCCAGCCGAGTCCGGGTGGCGCTGGCCGCGGCGACAGGGCGGCTGGTCAACGTCGAACCACTGGTGGTCATCCACGGGCACGCCCGCCTGTCCGGCTGGGTACGGCACCGCCCTGGCGGGGTCCGGGTCCTCCCCTCCCGGATGGTCACCTGGTGGTTACGGATGCGTGCCCGGACGGTCCTGTCAGCTGCGGAAGCCGAAGCGCTATACACGGCCACGTGCAGCTCCAGGACCTGGCGCTCGGTGTAAGGCACGGTGGCAGCTGCCGCGACGACTAAGGACACGAGCGGCTTTGGCTGGCTGGCCGTATCAGCCTGCAGGACGGCGAGGTCGTGACGGAGCTACGGTCGCTAGTCATGTGCGGTCCTCAGCGTGCAACCGCACTAGCGCCGGATGGCCCAGCACCTGCGGGTTGCTCTGGCCAGGGCAGCACGGTGAGGCTCGGCCATTGCCGCCGCCACCGCGCCGTCTTGGCCTCGTAGACCTGGCGGGGTGCAAGTACCGGGTTGGGTCGCACCACAAGGTTGAACGCGTCGGCGAACCCGTGCGGGGCGTAGATGCGCCACCGCCCGTCGTTTTGGATGCGGATGCCAAGGCAGGCCGTGGTCGCCTCGAAGGTGTCAATCGCCGCCTCGGTGGACTCATGCGGTGGGCAGGGCACACCGAACCTCTTCTCATACCACAGGTGGACGCGTGCCTGGTTGCGGATCTGGACTGGGGCGGGCAGCCCAGCGAAGATCTTGTTCCCGGTCTGGATGACCGCATCCTCGGCTTGCCATGACAGGTCCGAGGCGTCGAAGTAGCCGAGGTCGTAGTCCAGGATCCCCGTCTCGGGCGGCTGGCTGGTGACCACGTTCCAGATGGTTTGATACAGGCACCCAGCGACCAGGTACCAGCCCCACAAGCCCATGTCGGCTGCCCGGGCAAGCACCTCTGTCAACGTCCGGTTGCTGCTCAGCGCCGCCTGGAAATGCTCCAGTTGCTCATCGATGGGGAGCCGCCCAATCCGCATGGTGATTGTCTACCAGCATGGCTTGCCGCGTGATAGGCGGCGAGGCCGGCCGGCGCGTCGCCGGTCATCGGCCGGCCTCGGCAAGCAGGGCAGCCAGGTGGGTACGACAACACGCCGCGTATTCGAGCACCACTGTCGCAGGCGTGTCCGGGCGTCCCGCTCGGCGCAGGCCGCAGCGCCATCCGGCGGCGAAGGTCACAAGTCAACCAGCCGAGCAACTTCGCTGCGGCTGGCTGACGGGCTGGACGGGCGTCCCGGCACCTCCCGGCGGAATGGGGCCGTCTATCTCAGACGGCGGGGACGAGCGTGGCAGCGGCCGGCAGCGTCTCGGCCGACTGAGGAGCCACCGCCACCGTCGGCTTGCCCTGCCGGGGGAGCGCGAAGACGGCTGCGACGGCGGAGACCAGCGCCGCGGCAGCGGCGACGCGGACTCCGATGGCCATGGCGTTGACGAAGGCGACGTGCGCGGCGGACACCAGTTCGCTGCCCGACGCGCCGCCGACCCGCTGGCCGACGACGTTCGCAGCGGCGACTGAGCTGGTCGCGGTGTGTACCACCAGGCCGGGCGCGTGCCGCGCGACGAGCAGGTGGGTCAGCCGTGACCGGTAGACGGCGGCCGCCAGGCTGCCGACGATCGCGATGCCGAGGGCACCGCCGACTTCCCGGATTGTGTCATTGATGGCGCTGCCGGCACCGGCCTGCTGCGCGGGCACGGTCGTCATGATGATCGTGCTGGCCGGAGCCATCACCATCCCCATGCCGGCACCCATGATCGCGACGGCCAGGGCGATCGGCGGATAACTCGTGTGAACGCCTGCCGTGGACAGGTCGAGAAGGCCCAGACCCATGAGCGCCATGCCAGCCGGGATCACTAGGCGGGTGCCGAAGCGCGTGGCCAGGATCGGCGACAGCGGCGACATCGCCGCCATGGCGAGGGCGAACGGCAGTGCGCGCAGCCCCGCGGACAGCGGGCTGTAGCCGTGCACCAGCTGGAGGTACTGGGTGAGCACGAAGAGGCTGCCGAAGAGGGCAAAGAAGACAACGGTCACCGATGCCGCGGCCGCGGAGAAGGCCCGCGAGGCGAAGATTCTCAGGTCGACGAGCGGGTTCGCGATGCGCAGCTCCCACCACGCGAAGATACCGAGCGCGATAAGTCCGGCGGCGATCTCCGCGAGCGTCACGACCCCAGTCCAGCCCCGGTCCGGCGCCTCGATGATGGCGTCGACGATGACGAACAGCGCGCCGCCGACGAGGACCGTGCCGAGGAGGTCGAGGCGGTGGCCGCCGGGCTCGGCGGTCTCCGGCACCGTCAGCATCACCCCGGCCAGCGCGACCGCGACCAGCGGGACGTTGATGAGGAAGACGCTGCCCCACCAGAAGTGCGTGAGCAGCAGGCCGCCGAGCGTAGGCCCGATCACGATGCCTACCCCCGCCACGGCCGACCACGCGGCGATCGCCTGCGGCCGCTCCTTGGGCGGGAAGACCGAGTTCAGGATCGACAGCGTGGCCGGCATCACGAACGCCGCGCCGAGGCCCATAATGACCCGCGCGGCGATCAGCATGCCGGTGCCGGGCGCGAACGCTGCAATGGCACTGGCGAGGGCAAAGACGGCGAGGCCGCCGAGCAGCGAGCGTCGACGTCCGTAGCGGTCGCCGAGCGCGCCAGCCGGGATCAGGAGCGCCGCGAAGCACAGCGTGTAGGCATCCGTGATCCATTGCAGCGAGCTGGTCCCCGCGTGCAGCACCCTGGCGAGAGTGGGCAGTGCGGTGTTGAGGATGGTGTTGTCGATCACGACGACGAGGAGGCTCAGGCAGAGCACGAGCAGGATCTGCCGACGCCGGGGGTGGCCGTGCGGCCACTGCGAGTTCGCCTTGTTGCCCTGTTCGCGGTTGCCCTGTTCGCGGGCCGCCGGGGGCGTCGTGCTTGTCGTGCTCATGGAGGTCCCCTTACAGATGCTCGCTTACGTTTGTTGCCTTACAAGTGTGAGCATAGACAGATGAGCTAACAGATGTAAAGTAGAAGTTATGGAATCATTGCTCGGAACCGCGAAATCGCCGCCAGGGAGCCTCGCGTCGGCTTCCGCCGGGCCGGCTTCCGCTGGGCCGGCTTCCGCCGAGCTGGCCTCCGCTGACCCGGCCTCCGCTGACCCGGCCTCCGCGGGGCCGGCCTCTGGTGCGGCCCGCAGGCCGCGGAATGCTCGCGGCCAGGGCGGCCGGCTCACGGAGGAGATCGTGTCGGCAGCACTCACGCTGATCGAGCGGACGGGCTCGCACGAGGCAGTTACGCTGCGCGCGGTCGCACGGGAGGTCGGCATCGCCGCGCCTTCGATCTACGCCCATTTCCCAGACCGCGACGCCATCGTGATGGCCGTCGTCGTCCGGATCTTCGATCAGCTGACCGAGGCGATCGAGCAGGGCGCGAGTTCGGCTGGCGAGGACCCGGTCCGCCGCCTGGTCGCGGGCTGCGAGGCGTACGTGGCCTTCGGGCTGGAGCACCCCGCCCGCTATGGCGTGCTGTTCTCTGGGCGGCGGATGGCAGCGGCGGACTACTGCGAGCCGGTATCACTCGGTCCCGATGGCCGGCCGGTGCTCGAATTCGGGGCCGAGGCGTTCGCGCTCCTGGTTGACGCCATCGCGGACTGCGTCAAGGCCGGCGCCTCGACCAGTACCGACGTGGTGGCGGACGGCACTGCCGTATGGGTTGCGATGCACGGAACCATCAGCCTCCGTAGCGCGCTGCCGGGCTTCCCATGGCCCGACCCGGACGCATTCGTCCGGCAGTTCGTGCTGCCCCTGGCGCACGTTCGCGTCTGAGGCTCATGCCCTGTCTCCCGCTCGCCTGCGGGGCGCTTTGGGGCGCCGCCTTCCCTCGTCGCTCGTCTCTCGCTCCTCAGTCCAGGCCGCGCCGCGCCCCTCCAGCTCGCTCACTGCGCGGCCGCCCGGCCGAGGTCAACGGCCACGGTTCGCCCCGGCCTGCCCAGCTAAGGCCCGCCCAGTTGAGGCCCGCCCAGTTGAGGCCCGCCCAGTTGGGGCCCGCCCAGCTGAGGCCTGCTCAGTTGAGGCCTGCTCAGTTGAGGCCTGCTCAGTTGAGGCCTGCTCAGTTGAGGCCTGCTCAGTTGAGGCGCCTATCTTTCGCTTCAGGAGCATTGAGGTTGGTGGCCATGTCGGCGAGCGTCTGGTCGAACGCGGCCAGCCTGGCGGCGGGGATCCCCTGGGTGGCCTGGGCGATGACGGCATGGCCTGCGGCGGCCAGTTCGGGTTCCAGGGCGCGAGCGGCCGGGGTTAGGCGGTAGCGGGTACGGCGGCCATCCTGAGGGTCGGGTTCTTCCCGGACGAGGCCATCGCGTTTCATCCGCGCGAGGGTCTTGGCCATCGTGGACTGGTCGACGCTGGCGATCTGGCACAACTCGCGCTGCGTGCGCCCGTCGTGCTCGTACAGGGCGAGCAGCGCGGGGAACTGGCCAGGCACTACCCCGTGAGCGGCGATGCGTGCGCGCAGTGCGGCCTCGAACAGCCGGGCGAGCCGGTTGACCTGGTAGCCGACGGACGACGCCGGCCTCAGCGGCGCGGCGGTCACGGCTTGCTGGTCGGCGGTAATGGCCCGCTGCTTGGCGGTCATGGCTTGCTGGTCGGCGGTCATGGCCTGCTGCCCGCCGGCTGCGGGAGCCGGGGTGACCTGTGGCGGCGTGCTATCCGCCGTCCGTCGCGGAAATTCAGCACGAGCAACGACAGGTTCAGGGTGCCAAACAAGAACTCGGTGATCTCCAGGACGGCGAACGCGCTGCCCGGAACGGGGGCTGCGGCCAGGTGATCCAGGATCAGCGCGCATGGGACGAGCACCAGCAGCCCCACCGCGGCGGCGGCCTGCAGGCGTCGCTGCTTGCGGGCCAGCACGGAGGAGCGGGAGCCGGCGCCTAGGCGCCGCCCAGTCAGGCCGGCGGTGGCCAGGCAGGCGATGAGCAGAGGCAGCCCGAACACGATGGCGTGCCGCAGCGTGCGGATGTCACCGGTGCCGCCCAGCAACTCCGTCACCCCGCTGGAGACAAGGAACGTCGTGATCACCGCGATGGCGGTGACGGCGGCAGCGACGTGGACGCGGACGAGGAGCGGCTTCGGCATTGCGGCCTCCTTTTACATGGCTTGCCATCTACTATGACATGGCAAGCCATGTATTTCAAATCGGGCCTGCCGAAGCGACACGCACGCCGACACGCGCGCGGACCCGGGTCGAAGGCGGCACGGTGTCGCACACTGGGGTTATGACCCGGCTCCTCGGAAGCAGGGCCGCCGGTCTGACGGCGGTGCCACTTCCGCCGCGGCTGGCCAGCGCGCTGGATGGCTTCGGCCGGCACCTGGCGGCGGAACGAGGGCTGTCCACGCACACGGTCCGGGCCTACCTCGGCGATGTCGGATCCCTGCTAGAGCACGCCAGCCGGATCGGTGTCGGCAGCCCAGACGACCTGGATATCGGGGTGCTCAGGGGGTGGCTGGCCGACCAGCACGCCACCGGCCACGCGCGGGCCACGCTGGCGCGCCGCGCGGCAGCGGCGAGAACCTTCACGGCCTTTGCCTGTGCGCGCGGCTGGCTCGGCCCTGATCCCGGGGTCCTGCTCGGCACGCCGAAGACGCGCCGCCGACTCCCCGAAGTCCCACGTCAGGATCAGATGGCCGCCGTGCTCGCCGCCGCCGGCCGTCCTGGTGCAGCGGCCGCGCCGCACCCTGGGCCGAGTGCCGGCCCTCCGGGTGCCTCTGGCCGTCCGGGTGCCGCTGGCCGTCCGGGTGCGACTGGCCGTCCGGGTGCGACTGGCCGTCCGGGTGCCATCGGCCGTCCGGGTGCCATCGGCCGTCCGGGTGCCGCTGGTCCAGAAGGTGCGGCTGGCACCGCCGCCGTGGCGGACGCGGCCGTGGCGGGTGCCGCCGGCGCGAGCGCGGGTAGCACAACCATGAGCCGGCCGGAGTGGGCCATGGGCCTGCGGGACACCGCCATCATGGAGTTGCTTTACGCAACGGGCATCCGGGTCAGCGAGTTGTGCGGGCTGGACATCGGCGACCTGGACCAGGAGCGCCGGACGGTCCGGGTGCTGGGCAAGGGCGGCCGGGAGCGGACAGTGCCGGTGGGCTTGCCGGCTGTCCGGGCCGTGACTGCCTGGTGCCGCGACGGCCGCCCGGTCCTGGCGGGCCCCGGCAGCGCGCATGCGATCTTCCTCGGCGCACGGGGCGGCCGGCTGGACCCGCGGACCGCGCGCCGGGTAGTGCATGCGTGGATCGCCGCCGTGCCGTCGGTGCCCGACGTCGGCCCGCACGGCCTCAGGCACGCGGCAGCGACCCATCTGCTGGAGGGTGGCGCCGACCTGCGGAGCGTGCAGGAGATCCTCGGCCACATCTCCATCGCGAGCACCCAGATCTACACCCACGTGTCGATCGAGCGGCTTGAGTCTGCGTACCGCCAGGCCCACCCCCGGGCCTGAGCGAACAGGTGGGCGTAAAACCTGTGGACGTAAAGTGAACCTGTAGACTAAATGAAGGCCGCAGGAGTCTGCGCACCCCGCGCATGTGCTCTTCCGGCCAATTCGCGCGTTCGCTTGCCGCCTGGATGTCGGTTCGGCATCCGGCGGGACGCACTCCACCGGTCCGCGGCTATTGCAACCGCGGCGGGTGCGCCCGGGCGCCAGGTACTAACCGAGAGCGTCAGCGTGCTCGCACGCGGCGCGCAACAGGAAGGGGACCACCGGCATGGCCCCGGTTGTCACCATGAGGCAGCTGCTTGAGAGCGGCGTGCACTTCGGGCATCAGACCCGGCGCTGGAATCCCAAGATGAAGCGGTTCATCTTGGCCGAGCGCAACGGCATCTACATCATCGACCTGCAGCAGTCGCTGGATTTCATCGACCACGCCTACGAGTTCATCAAGGAGACGGTCGCCCACGGCGGCACAGTCCTGTACGTCGGCACCAAGAAGCAGGCCCAGGAGGCGGTTGCCGAGCAGGCCCGCAGGGTGGGCATGCCGTTCGTGAACCAGCGATGGCTGGGCGGCATGCTGACCAACTTCACCACGGTCTTCAAGCGGCTGCAGCGGCTCAAGGAGCTTGAGGAGATCGACTTCGACGACGTCGCGGGCTCGGGCATGACCAAGAAGGAACTGCTCCACCTGCGGCGTGAGCGGGACAAGCTGGAGCGGTCGCTGGGCGGGATCAGGGACATGTCCCGGGTGCCGAGCGCGTTGTGGGTGGTGGACACCAAGAAGGAGCACATCGCCGTCAGCGAGGCGCGCAAGCTGGGTATCCCGGTGATCGCCATCCTGGACACCAACTGTGACCCGGACGAGGTCACCTACCCGATCCCGGGCAACGACGATGCGATCCGCAGTGTCGCGCTGCTCACCCGTGTAGTCGCCGATGCGGTCGCGGACGGCCTCATCGCTCGGGCCGGCGCGGCCGATGGCGAAGAGAAGCCATCCGTGCAGCCGGCGTCCGGTGACATAGGCGCCGAGGAACCGCTGGCCGAGTGGGAGCGTGACCTTCTCCAGCGCAAGGCGGCAGACGACCAGGCTGCGGCCGCCACCGCTGAGGCTGCGGCCGCCACCGCTGAGCCTGCGGCGCTGTCCGCCGCGGCCGAGGCACCGGCAGCCGAAGCCCCCGAGGTTCCGGAAACCCCGGCCGCCCCGGAGGCTCCGGCCGCCCCCGAGGCGGCAGCACCGGACGCGGCAGCATCGGACGCGGCAGCACCGGACGCGGCAGCACCAGACGCGGCAGCACCTGACGTGGCGGGCGAGGCCGCAGCGGGCGACGCTGACGCGGCCACCGCCTCGGCCGTGGCGGAGACGGTTGCGGCCGGCGCCGGGAACGGGACGAGCGAATCCGGGTCCGGCGACGCCTGACGTCAGGCCGCGCCATAGGCATGGGCGCCATGGGCAGGCGGCCCACCGGATGACCAGACAGTGAGAGATGAGGACATGGCGAACTTCACCGCCGCAGACGTGAAGCGGCTCCGCGAGCAGACGGCCGCGGGCATGCTTGACTGCAAGAAGGCACTTGAGCAGACCGATGGCGACTTCGATGCCGCCGTAGAGGTCCTCCGGCTCAAGGGTGCCAAGGACGTGAGCAAGCGGGCCACCAGGACCGCCGCCAACGGCCTGGTCACCGCCGAGCTGGACGGTACCTCAGCCGGGGTGCTCGTCGAGGTCAACTGCGAGACCGACTTCGTCGCGAAGACGGATCTGTTCCAGCAGGCAGCGGGCGAGATCGCGCGCGCCGCGCTCGAGCACAAGCCAGCCGACCGGCTCGCCCTGCTCGGCTTGGAGGTCCGCCCGGGCGTTACGGCACAGCAACTCCTGGAGGAGGCCAGCGCCTCGCTGAAGGAGAAGCTGGAGATCGGCCGGTTCGCCCAGTTCCAGGGCGGTTATATAGCGAGCTACCTGCACCGGTCCGACCGCTCCCTGCCGCCCACGGTGGGCGTGCTCGTGCAACTCGACAAGCCCTCCGCGGAGGCGGGGAAGGACCTCGCCCAGCAGATCGCGGCCATGCGCCCGCAGTACCTCACCCGGGACGAAGTGCCCAGCGATGTGGTCGAGAAGGAGCGCGCCATCGCCGAGCAGGTGACCCGGGACGAGGGCAAGCCCGAGCAGGCCATCCCGAAGATCGTCGAAGGCAGGCTGAACGCGTTCTTCAAGGAGGTCGCGCTGACCGATCAGCCGTTCGTCAAGGATCCGAAGAAGGCGGTCAAGCAGGTGCTCGCCGAGTACGGGGTCACCGTGCGCGGGTTCGCCCGGTTCCAGGTGGGCCAGGCCGGATGAACCATTGCGGGGCTGCTCAGTGACTGCAGGCGAAGCAAACCGCGTAGCGGACGCTTCCCGCCCGGCATCAGCGGGCGGGAAGGTCCACCATCGCTGGCGCCGGGTGGTGGTGAAGCTGTCCGGTGAGGCGTTCTCCGGGGATGAAGCCCTGGGCATCTCGCCCGACGTCGTGTTCCACATCGCCAAGGAGATCGCCGCCGCTGTCGCGGAAGGGGTCCAGGTCGCGGCCGTGGTTGGCGGCGGCAACATGTTCCGCGGCCGGGTGTTGGCCGAACGCGGCATCGACCGGGCCAGGGCCGACTACATGGGCATGCTCGGCACGGTGATCAACTGCCTGGCTCTCCAGGACGTGCTGGAGAAACTCGGTGTCGACACCCGTGTGCAGACCGCGATCACCATGGGGCAGGTGGCCGAGCCTTATATCCCCAGGCGGGCCATCCGGCACCTGGAGAAGGGCCGGATCGTGATCTTCGGTGCGGGCCTCGGCGCGCCCTTCTTCTCCACCGACACGTGCGCCGCGCAACGTGCCCTGGAGATCGGCGCGGAGGCCGTGCTCAAGGGCACGCTGGTCGACGGCGTCTATGACGCGGATCCCCGGACGATGCCGGATGCGGTCCGCTTCCACCAGCTTGATTATGGCGAGGTGCTGCGCCGGGAATTGAAGTTCATGGATGCGACCGCGGTGAGCCTGTGCATGGACAACGGCCTGCCCATCGTCGTTTTCGACCTCATGGAAAAGGGCAACATCGTGCGGGCGGTGCGTGGTGAGAAGATCGGCACGCTGATATGCCGCGCGGGAGATTTCTGATGCCTGCCGACGCAGACTGCGAATGAGACGGGCCCAGGACGCACAGGAGCCGCAGTGATAGACGAAACCCTCCTCGAGGCCGAGGAGAAAATGGAGAAGGCCGTCGCGGTCGCCAAAGAAGAGTTCGCCACGATCCGCACCGGCCGGGCGCATCCGACCATGTTCAGCAAGATCACGGCCGAGTACTACGGAACGCAGACGCCGGTGAATCAGCTGGCCTCGTTCCACATCCCCGAGCCGCGGATGGTCGTCATCCAGCCGTTCGACAAGTCCTCGCTGGGCTCGATCGAGAAGGCGATCAGGAACAGCGACCTCGGGGTGAACCCGTCGAACGATGGCGCGATCATCCGGGTGGTCTTCCCCGATCTCTCCCAGGATCGCAGGAAGGAATACATCAAGGTCGCGCGGCACAAGGCCGAGGACAGCCGGGTCTCCATCCGCAACATCCGCAGGCACGCCAAGGACTCGCTGGACAAGCTCGTCAAGGGCGGTGACGCAGGCGAGGACGAGGTGCACCGGGCCGAGCGGGAGCTCGACGACCTCACTCACACGTACGTGGGGCAGGTGGACGAACTGCTCAGGCACAAGGAAGCCGAGCTCCTCGAGGTGTAGGTTGCCCCCCGGCCAGCAAGGCGAACCCGGCAGCGAGGGCGAGCCTGGCAGCGAAGGCGAGCCTGGCAGCGGAGGCGAACCCGGCAGCGGAGGCGAGCGCAAGCCGGCCCGGGCGGGCCGCAATCTTCCCGCCGCGCTGGCCGTGGGCTTGGCCCTGGGTGCTATCGCCTTGCTCACCCTGTTCACCGTCAAGGTCTTGTTCCTGGTGGTTGTGGCCGTCGCCATCGCGGTGGCGCTGTGGGAGCTCACCCGCGCGCTGCGCGCCAGGGACATCCGGCTGCCGCTGGTGCCCGTCGCGGCCGGCGGCGCGGCGATGATCGCACTGGCCTACTGGCGAGGGGAGCGTCCCCTGGTGGCGGCGCTGGCCGTGACGGTCATCGCGGTCATGTCCTGGCGGCTCCCCGGCGGCACCGAGGGCTATCTGCGGGACGTCACGGCCGGCCTGTTCGCCCTGGCTTACCTGCCGCTGATGGCCTCGTTCGTGGCGCTCATGCTCGCCCCGCCCGACGGTCCCAGGCGCACGGTCGTGTTCCTGGTGCTCGCGGTGTGCAGCGACATCGGTGGCTACGCCGCCGGCGTCCTGCTCGGCAGGCACCTGATGGTGCCGCCGATCAGCCCGCACAAGACCTGGGAGGGTTCCGCCGGCTCGGCGCTCGCGTGCGTGGTAGCGGGCGCGATCATGCTGCCCACTCTGCTGCACGCCCAGGTCTGGCAGGGAGTGGCGCTGGGTGCGGCGGCGGTCACCGCGGCGATCCTCGGCGACCTGTCAGAGTCGATGATCAAGCGGGACCTGGAAATCAAGGACATGGGAACGGTGCTTCCCGGCCACGGGGGCGTCCTCGACCGGATCGATGCCATGCTGGTTTGCGCGCCCGTGGTCTGGCTGCTCCTGGTGATCTTCCTACGTTGACGTTTGCCGTTTCGCGGCCAGGGAAGATGCGTGCCCGTCTCGTTCAAGAAGCTGGACGAAGATGGGAGCAAGCATGTTCAGGCGGCCGATAAGTCTGGTTGGGCTCATCTACATCATCGTTGGCATCGTGGTTGCGTGGAATCGCGGCTACATCACCGTCGGCCTGCTGAAGGCCGTTCTGTCCGCTCTCCTCGCGATCTTCCTCTGGCTCCTGGTGCTGCTAGGGATAAACATGCACGTGACCGGTTAAGCACACATCTTTACCGAACGTATCGACGGTGCTGCTGCTCTTTACCGAACGTATCGACGGTGCTGCTGCCGGCCCCCAGCGCGACGACGTGCTGGGGGCCGGCACTCGTTAGGGGGCACGCTCTAGCTGCACGCGCTGCCGTTGACGCTGAAGCTAGTGGGCACAGTGTCGTTGGCCGTCCAGGTGCCCTGGAAGCCGAACGAGGTGTTGCCGCCCGGGTTGATGGTGGCGTTGTAACTGAGGTTGGTGGCGGTGACGCTGGTTCCGGACTGGGTGATCGCGGCGTTCCAGGCGTTCGTTATCTTCTGGTCGCCGGGGAAGGTGAACTTCAGCGTCCAGCCGCTGATCGCCGAGGTACCAGTGTTGTTGATGGTGACATTGGCCGTGAACCCGCCTGTCCACTCGTTCTTGGTGTAGGTGACGTGACAGGTGCCGCCGGTGCCCCCGCCGCCGCTGATTGTCCAGGTGAAAATGGCCGAGCCGGAAGCGCCTGTGGCGTCGTTTACCGTGACGGTGGCATTGGATGTCCCGGCTGTGGTTGGAGTGCCGGAGATCAGCCCGCTGGCTGAGTTGATCGACAGCCCTGCGGGCAGGCCAGCGGCGGCGTAGGTCAGGGTCTGGCCCGCGGCGGAGTCGCTGGCGCTGATCTGCACGCTGACCGCGCTGCCCACGGTGCCGGTCCGCGCACCGGGGTTGGTAACTGTGACCGTGTTCCCGCCGCCGCCACCGCCGAGGGCGGTCTGCGTGGCGGTGTAGGCGGGCTTGGGGTTGTAGTTCTGGTCGTACATGGTGGCCGCGCCGAAGCCGGAGAAGAAACCGGGTATCCAGGAGTCGGCGTCACCGACACCCCACTGGGTCACGCCCACGCAGCGGGTCACCGCCAGGCAGTCATTGACGACCGTCGAGTAATCGGTGGCCTGCTGGGCCAGGTTGGCGCTGGTGGCCGGCAGCTGGATGCGGTCGTCCAGTTCGGTGACCGCGACGTCAACGCCCAGCGCGGCGAACCGCTGCATGTTCGCCAGCATGGTCGAGGGGACCTGGCCCAGGATGAAGTGGCTCTCCAGGCCGACCCCGCTGATCGGGACGCCCTGCGATATCAGCGACTGCACCAGGCTGTACATCGCGTTGCTCTTCGCGTTCTCGCCCTCGATGTTGTAGTCGTTGAGGTAAAGCTTGGCGTTCGGGTCGGCGGCGTGCGCGGTCCTGATCGCGTCGGCGATGTAGCCGCTGCCCATTGCGTTGGAGAAGGCGTCCGCCCGGAAGGTGCCGTCGTCGTTGAACGGCTCGTTCACCACGTCCCAGGCGTACACCTGGCCCTTGTAGTGATTGACCTCCGTGGTGATGTGGGTCTCCATCGCCGCCTGCACCTGGTTGGAGGGCAGGCTGCTCACCCAGGACGGAAGCTGGCTGTGCCACACGAGGTTGTGGCCGCGTACCCGGTCGCTGTGAGCCTTGGCGAACGCGACGATCTGGTCACCGGGGCCGAAGTTGAACGAGCCGTTGGACGGCTCGGTGGTGTCCCATTTCATCTCGTTGCCCGGGGTGACCATGTCGAACTGGGTTCCCGCGACGCCGGTGAGGGTGGAGTTGCTGAGGTTGCTCACCACGAGGGCAGTGCCGAAGTACTTGCCCTTCGCCTCGGCCAGCTGCCGCAGCGGCGTGCCCGCAGCGGCAGCGGGAACAGCCGTCGCGGCCACCCCGAGCGCCGTCGCGGTCATCGCCGCGCTGGCCGCCAGCATGGCCAGTCTCGATACCGCACTGCGGCGGCGAGGCAGTTGTCTGTGCATGCTGACGCCTATGTCGTTTTCCACGCTCCATCTCCTCTGAAAGTTTGCGGAAACTTTTTCGGCCTGCAACCCAAATTAAGGGCGAAACTGGCCGATACCGCAAGGATCAGCGATCGTGAACTGCGCGTTTGCAGGCGACAATCATGAAATGTTTCGCGCCGTGCGCTGGGTGAGCCCCGTGCGCCGCCGCTAGTGACACGCCTTAGGCGTGTCCCGTGGATCTTGGCCGCAGCAGGCTGAAGATCCGCGGGACCCGCCTTAGGAGCCGACGACCCAGCTGCGGCGCTGCGCGGCGAGCTGGGTGACCAGGCTCGCCGACCCGCGCTCCTTGGCGAATAGCCGCTCCCGCTCGCTGATCGGGACGATCCACAGCCACCGCACGGGGTCGCCGCCGAAAGAGAACCCGGACAGGTCCGGGACGTCCGGCCCGAGCAGCCGGGCGGGCTCGTCGAGCAGCAGGACCGCCGTGTTCCCGCCGCCGAGCGGGAAGGTCGCGGGCTCGTGGTACCACCTGATGCTGTGGCCGGGCCCGAACCAGGTCACCGCGCGCCACGGGTACTGGGCCAGCCAGAGAAAGATCCGGGCCGCTTCCGGGCTCGGCATGGTCGTGGCCAGGGCAAGCTCGATCCGGGCGCAGGAACTGGCGTCCTCGGCGTACTGCTCGATCACCGGCATCCGCTGGCAGCTCATCCCGATCGTGGTCAGCACGGTGAACGGGCGGCTGCGGGTAGGCGGCCGCTCGGACACCCCGGCGATCGGCTGCTTGCCCGCGCTGACGTCCCAGTAGCGGGCGCCGGGGCCCAGCCGGCCGAGCAGATGGCCGAGCACGGCCTTCTGGAACCCACCCCAGGCGTCCTCGCTCGCCCGCCATCTCCAGAACGCGGTCGCCCGGTCCGCCCTCGGGCCCAGGCCCTCCATGGCGTCATCCAGCGACCAGCCGAACGGAGTCTGCCCGATGACATCCCGGCTGTAGCCCGGCATGCCCCGGGCCATGTCGCACCAGCCGGGGATAGCGGCGAGCAACTGCCCTCCTTCGACGATGGCCACGCCGTCGCCCTCCTCGAACCACAGGGCGCGCAGCGTGCGGGCGTCGAACGCGGGCCTGCCGGCGGGATGCTTGGTGTGGTCGGCAGGCATCATCGGGGCCTGCTCCGCGGCGAACTGGTCCGGCTCTGTGGTGGCCGGGGCCTCCTCATGATTGGCGATCCAGGTGGCGGCGACCACCGTGGTGTCGTCGTACAGGTACGCCGCCGTGGTCACTCCGTCGTACTCCACGACCACCCGGCGGCTCGCGTACGGGCTCTCGCCCTCCAGCAGGATGTCCGGCCGTCCCGGGCGCGCGGCGAGCCTGTTACTTCTCGGCCCTTTGCGCAGCGTCGGCATGTAGTGAAATCTACTGATTCGCCGCAGGTCATCATGCGTCGTAGCCGGATATTGTTAAGAAGTTTGCAACGGCCCTTACCCAGCCTGGGCGGGCCGGCCTGCCACGAATGGAGCACCGGGTGCCGGGACACCGCTCTGCGCTGCGGCCGCCGCGGCACCTGGCTGACCTGGACCCGGCCGCGCGCCGCGCCGCCGCTGCGGCGCTCGTCGGCCTGCCCTTCCGGGGCGACCAGTTGTCCCGGCACTACTTCGCGCGGCTCACCGATGATCCCGCTGAGATGACCGACCTCCCGGCAGCCACCCGCGCGGAACTGGCCGGCGCGCTGCTGCCGCGGCTGCTCACCGCGCGGCGCGAGCAGACGTGCGATGAGGGCATGACCCGCAAGACGCTGTGGCAGGCGTTCGACGGCGCGTATGTCGAATCGGTGCTCATGCGTTACCCGGGCCGGGTCACCATGTGCGTGTCGTCGCAGTCCGGATGCGGCATGGCGTGCCCGTTCTGCGCCACCGGCCAGGCCGGCCTGACCAGGAACCTGTCCGCGGCCGAGATCGTGGCGCAGGTGGTCGAGGGCGCGCGCGTGCTGGCCCGTGGCCAGGTGCCAGGCGGCCCCGGCCGGGTCTCGAACGTCGTGTTCATGGGTATGGGGGAGCCGCTCGCCAACTACGCCAGCGTGCTGACGGCCGTGCGGCGGCTGACCGACCCGGTTCCGGACGGGCTTGGCATCTCCCAGCGGTCGGTGACCGTGTCCACGGTCGGCCTCGTCCCCGCGATCCGCAGGCTCACCGCCGAGACGCTCGCGGTGACCCTCGCCGTCTCGCTGCACGCACCTGACGACCACCTGCGGGACGAGCTTGTGCCGGTCAACAGGCGCTGGAAGGTGGCCGAGGTGCTCGACGCGGCCTGGGACTACGCGACGGCGACGGGCCGGCGGGTGTCCATCGAGTACGCGCTGATCCGTGACGTCAACGACCAGTCGTGGCGGGCCGACGCCCTCGGCGACCTGCTGGCCGGCCATCTGGCCCACGTCAACCTGATCCCGCTCAACCCGACTCCTGGCTCCCGGTGGACCGCGTCGGAGCCCGGGGTGATGCGCGAGTTCGAAGCCCGGCTCGCCGCCAAGGGCATACCGGTCACTGTCCGCGATACCAGAGGCAGCCAGATCGACGGTGCCTGCGGCCAACTCGCGGCGCCGGCCATGGCGGCACGCCGTCCTGGAGTACCGTAGTCGATCATGTCAGCCAAGGATGTCCTGGCTAAGCGCTACCACGAGGTCGCCTGGCGGCTGGTGCACCATGCCTGGCGATCGATGCAGCAGGCGGGGGAGATCACCGCGGACACCCCCGCCGGGCGCCGGTTCGCCGCGTTCGGCGCCGGCTCGACCATCAGTTTCCCGGCCGGGTCGGTGTATGGCGAGAAATGGATCGAGATCGGCGCGGGCACCATGATCGCCTCGCAGGTGACGCTCTGCGCGGGCATGCTCCCCGGGCAGGACCTTGGCGAGGTGCCCGTGCTGCGGGTCGGCGACCGCTGCGTGATCGGCCGGGGCAGCCACATAGTGGCGCACCAGTCCATCGTGATCGGCGATGACGTTTTCACGGGCCCGTATGTCTACGTCACCGACCAGAATCACGGTTATGCCGACCCGGACGTCCCGATCGGGCGGCAGTGGCCGAGCAACACCGCGGTCTCCATCGGCCCGGGGACCTGGCTCGGCGCGGGCGCGATTGTCCTGCCTGGCGCGTGTATCGGCCGGAACGTGGTGGTGGCCGCCGGGTCGGTGGTGCGCGGCCAGGTACCCGACCGGTGCGTGGTCGCGGGTGTCCCGGCCAGGGTCGTCCGCGAGTACTCGGCAGGCGCCGGATGGGCCCGGCCATCCCCAGTTCTCGGCGAACGTGCCTGATCAGGCCGGAAACTGGTCACGTATCTGTCACGATGGGGACAGCCGCCGTCGACCGCGGCGGCGAATCCGATAGTGAGGTCGCCGCACAACCGGGAGTGAGCACATCCCGGGCGGCCTGGCCGGGACCCCGAGAGGGCATGTGGAGGCATCAAGCGACCTCGTCGCGAGTGCGGCGTATCAGCCTGAGCCGGCGGCCGTGGCCGCGGCGCGGCGCTTCGTGCGCGAGACCCTGCAGTCCTGGCTCGCGGAGCAGGCCCCGGAGGGCCGCGGGATAGTGGACGACGCGGTCCTGCTGACCAGTGAGCTGGTCACCAATGCCGTGGTGCACGCCGGCACGCCTGTGCAAGTCACCTGCAAGCTCGCGGATGGCGGGCTGGAGGTGATGGTCCGCGACAGCCTCCCGGCCAGTATGGTTCCGGGCCCCGTCAAAGACGAGAACATTCCCGCCGAACGCACCAGCGGTCGCGGACTCCTGCTGCCTTCTGCGCTCGCGTCGGCCTGGGGGGTCACCTACGGGCGGGCGGCCAAGGCGGTCTGGTTCCGGATGGGCCTGCCCGGTGCGCGGGAAGACGATTCTGGTGCTCACCCGGCCGGCCGGCCCCGGGCCAGCGAATGGGTGCCGCGGCTGCCGGGCGGGTCCGGCTATGACGAGTCGCTGACCAGCGCCGTCGAGTTGGCGCTCGCCACGCTGACCGCGGACGCCGCCTGTGCCCTGGTCCCCGACGAGGACGGCGACCTGCGGCTGCGCGCCGCGGCCGGGGACGACCCGGCCGGGCTGCTCGCCGCACCACCCTCGGTGCTGACCGCTCCTTTGCTCGTGGACGGCCGGGTGACCGGCGTGCTCGTGGTCGCGGGGGCCCGGCCCGGCCAGTTCGCCGAGCGTGCCGCGGACCAGCTGCAGCAGCTGGCGGACCGGGTGGCCGGGCCGCTGGATCGGGCCAGGCTGGCCGAGGTCGAGATGATCAGGAGGGTGAGGGACGGCATCGCCGCCGAGGCGAACGACCTGCTGGCCGGGCCCGTGGATCAGGACGCGATCCTGGCCCTGGCGGGCCGGGCTCTGGTGCCGCGGCTGGCCGCGTGGTGCGCCGTGCTTCTCGCCGGGCCGGACGGGACGTTGCAGCCCGTTTATGTGCGGCACGCCGAAGATTTTCGTTCTGCTGCTTTGTCTTGGGTTGTCGGGCGGGCATGTCCGGTGGCGCCGTGGGGCGCGCGCCGGGCGGAGGGCGGTCCGGGCGCGGCGCGGGCCTGGCCGCTCGCCGCGGCGGACCTGGACCGGGCGCCGCCGGGAGCGGTTGAGCTGGCCGATGGCGGTGCGTGGTGCGTGCCGCTGGCGGCGCGAGGCGGCACTCTCGGCTTGCTCGCCATCGGCGGCCCGGCCGTCGGAAGGCTGCCCAGGGAGGTGGCCGGGCTGGCCGAGGACCTGTCTCTGCGGATCGCACTCGCGCTGGATGGCGCGCGGCTGGCGGCCGGGCAGGAGCTGACCAGCGCTGCGCTGCGGCGCAGCCTGGTGCCGCCTGAGCTGCCGCGGATCCCCGGTATCGACCTGGCCGTGGCGCATGACCTCGCGGCCGGGGGCAGCGAGGCGGGCGGAGACTTCTGCGATGTGTTCCCGGTGGGCGAGGGCCAGTGGCGGTTCGCGGTCGGCGAGGTCTGCGGCCCGCAGCCGGAGGCCGCGGCGATGATCTCGCTGGCCAGGCACGCACTGCGGATCCTGGCCCGGGAGGGGCACGGCATCCCGGCCGTGCTGGGCAGGCTCAACGAGCTACTTGTCGGCGAGGGCTCGCCGGGGAGGTTCCTGACCCTGGTGCACGGCGAGATCGTCGCCGGTTTTCCGGCCCGGATCTCACTGGCGTGCGCCGGGCAGCCGGTGCCGCTGCTGCTGCGGGCGCCGGGGGACTGGCTGTCCGGTGGCGACAGCCCGGCCGCAGACGCCGCCGCCGAAAGCGCCGCGCTGCCGCAGCCCGTCCTCGGCGTGGCCGAGGGACTCACCTTCGAGGCGCAGACGGTCCGCCTCAGCCCCGGCGACCTGCTGCTCTGCGTGACCGACGGGCTGACGCGGCGCCGGGACGGGAATCGCCTTCTCGGTGACGATGACGGGCTGGCGCGGCTGCTCGGCGGGTGCGCCGGCCTGCCTGCCGACGTGGTGGCGGCCAAGGTCCACGAGGAAGTGCGCGCGTTCGGCGGCCGCCCCCCCGCCGACGGCATGGCCCTGCTCGCCATCCGCGCGGCGTAGCTCCTGGCGTAGCTCCTTCAGCCCTCCCGGTCTTCCGGCCTCGCGGTTCTTCCGGCTGTATCTCCCGCTCGCCTCGGGGCGCCTTCAGGTGCCGCGCCGCACCCCTCGGCTCGCTCGGGCTTCCGGTTCTTCGGGCCTTCCGGTTCTTCGGGCTTCCGGTTCTTCGGGCCTTCCGGTTCTTCGGGCTGTATCTCCCGCTCGCCTCGCGGCGCCTTCAGGGGCCGCCTTCCCTCGCCGCTCGTGCTCTGCTCCCCGCTCGCCCGCCGGGGCGCTTTGAGGCGCCGCCTTCCCTCGCCGCTCGTTCCTCGTTCCTCAGTCCAGGCGGCGCCGCGCCCTGGCGGCTCGCTCACGCTCTGCTCCTCAGTCCAGGCGGCGCCGCGCCCCTCGGCTCGTTCGGGCTTCCGGTTCTTCAGGCCCCCGGTCTGAAGGCCTGCCGGTTTTTGAGCCTGCCGGTTTTCCGGTCGTGAGGCCTTTCCGTCTTCAGGCCTTCCGGTGCGCCCGTCCTCAGGCCTTCCGGCCCGGATCTGCGGTCGGAAGACCTCGCCGCGCAGGGCGCGCGCCACCAGGTCGACGGCCTGTGCGGTGGCCACGAGCCTGCGGCCCTCGCTCCGGTAGGCGACGAGCACCGAGTCGATCCCGTGCGGCGGCAGCGCCTCCCCCAGTTCGCTGCGGGCGGTCCGGTATCCCTGGCGCGCCCCCTCCACGCAGGCCGCCACATGGTGACTGGCCATCGCGGCCAGCGCGATGGGATGGCGCCGCAGGACGCCATACAGCCGGTAGTCGGGTGGCACGACATCGAGCAGCCACGCCACCGCGGTGCGCTCGAAGTCCTCGCTGCCCGGTGGGTGCACCCCGGCGGGCCATCCGGGCGGCAGATACGCTGCCATACCCATACGATAGCAGCAGTTCGAACTGGTGTTCCACGGCGTGCCGGTGGTCTAGTGCCGGCGGTCTAGTGACAGTTCGGCGCTCTGCCGCGGCTGCGGCACGAACAGGCCGACGCTGGCCGGGGTGCCGCGCCGGGCACGGCGTGCCCGGCGGGCCCGCCGTGCCTCGCTGGCGCGCTCCGCCTTCACGGCGCTCACCCGCATGTCCCTGACATGTTCGGCGGCCAGGGCCTCCATCATCGTGGGATGCATGGCTTTGTCCTCAATCCTGGGCCGGTGATCCTGGCCCGACACCATTGAGGCTCGCCGTAAGAGGGGGCCCCTCGCATCGGGCGGATGCCTTATCTCCACGCCCGGAACGGCACTTAGGGCTCCCCGGAAACTCACTGGACTGAGACGGCCGTAATCTTCCCTTCACACCAGCGCGGGATAATACGCGAGGTGACAGGGGCATACGCCAGCTGGCGTGGACACGTGATCGTCTGCGGGCTGCACGGGGTCGGGCTGCGCATCGTTGAGCAGCTGAACCTCTCGGGGGTCCCGGCGGTGGTGGTGGACGACAATCCGGACCTGCGGCTGGCCCGCACCCTGATCGGCTGGGGCGTGCCGCACATAGCCGACAGCTCCCGGTCCGCCGACACGCTGGCCGAAGCCGGCCTGCGCGGTGCCGCGGCCGTCGTCTGCGCGCTGGAAGATGATCTGCACACCCTGGAGACGGCGCTGCTGACCCGCGAACTGCGCGCTGACGTGCGGGTGGTGGTGCAGCTTGGGAACCCGGCCGTGGGCCGGGCGCTGTCCGGGGTAGCGATCTCGGTCCTGGACGTCGCCGGGCTGTCCGCCCCGTCGATCGTCGAGGCCTGCCTGCAGTCGGCCCAGGAGATCAGGCTGGCCGGTGAGCGCTTCTTCGCCGCGCGGTCCATCGCCCCCCGGGCGGGCAGCCTGCGGGAGTTGTACGGTGCGCTGGCCCCGATCGCCGTCCTGCCCGCCTCCGGCAATGACGTCGTGGTCTGCCCGGGCCGCGATCATCAGGTCCGGGAGGGAGATGGCGTTACGCTGATCGGCACGCCGGACGAACTACGCGCCGCCGGGGTGACCGACCGTTATGATCACCCGGCGGGCGTCACGGCCGTGCCTTCACGGAAGGTCAGGTACCTCCGGCACCTGGCGCTGTCGCTCCTGCACGCAATGGACCGCCGGCTGGCGTCGGCCCTGGTCGCGTTGTTCGGGGTGCTGGTCACCTCGACCTTCGTACTGAGCCTCACGTACCACCTCCCGGGGAGGCACGGGATTCCGTTGCTCAGCGCCGCATACTTCACCGTCGAGACGGTCACCACGGTCGGCTATGGCGATTACTCGTTCCGTGGCCAGGCTCCCTGGCTGATGGCCGGGGCGATCTGCCTGATGCTGCTTGGAGCGCTGTTTGTCGCGGTCTTCTTCGCCATGCTCACCAACATGCTCGTCAGCCGGCGCATCGAGGAGTCGCTGGGCAGGCAGCGGATCACCGGGCTGAGCGGCCACGTTCTGGTCATCGGCCTAGGCGCGGTCGGCATGGAGGTGGTCCGGGGGCTGGTCGCCGCCGGCACCGATGTGGTGGTCGTCGAAAAGAGCGAGAGCAACCGGCATCTCAGGCTCAGCCGCGCCCTGGGCGTGCCGGTCGTGATAGCGGACGCTACGCAGCCGCAGACGCTGGAGTCGGTCAGCCTGGCCAGCGCTGCCGCTGTCGCCGTGCTGACCAGCGACGACCTTGCCAACCTGGAGACGGGCCTGGCCGTGCGCGACCAGCTGGGGCCGCGCTGGGGCACGACACCGGTGGTGCTGCGGATATTCGACCCGCAGCTGGCCCGTTCGGTCCGGGCCAACTTCGGGTTCACGTTCGTCCGGTCCACCGCCGCGCTCGCTGCGCCCTGGTTCGTCGGTGCCGCGCTCGGCCTCGACGTGCTGAGCACGTTCTACGTGGGTAATGAGCCGCTGCTCGTCGCCCGGCTGACCGTCACCCCCGGCGGCGGGCTGAACGGGCTGGCGATGCGCGATCTCGCGGTCAGGACCCGGGTGCTCGCGATCAGCCGGGCCGGCGATGGGTACCTGGAGCACCCGCCCCGGCGTGGTACCCGGCTGCGTTCCGGCGACCACGCCTACCTGATCGGCCCCTACGAGCAACTGCTCGCGGTGCTCCGCCGTGACCGCCCGTCGCCCCAGGCCGGCTCGGCGCCGCAGCCCGGCTCGGCGCCGAAGGCCGGCTCGGCGCCGCGGGCCGGCCCGTCGCCGCAGGCCGACGCCACGCGCTAGCGGAACGGTTGTTCGCTGGGTGGTCGCTGATCCACAACGGCGGCCCACGGTGGAGGATCCTCAAGCTGTCTGGCATCCCAGGCGTCACGCCTGCCGCGCGGCAGATGCGGCCTGGCCCGCCGGTGGCGCTGGTCCTGCTGCGCGGAGCCTGCCGCGGGCCCGAGGCCGACCGTCACCGACCCCCCGCCCGCCGCTGACCGTCCGACGGTCAGTGTTCCCCCGGATGTCTCGGCGATGCGCCGGGCAATGTCGAGGCCGAGGCCGGTGGAGCCGCCGCTGGACGTGCCACGCCGGGCCGCGTTGGGGTCAGCGAACCCTGGCCCTTCGTCGGATACGACCAGCCACGCTCCTCCGCTGGCCCGCAGGCTCACCCGGACCGACAAGGCCACCCCCTCGGGGGAGTGCGCGAACACGTTCTCGAGCAGGATGTCGGTGCAGGCGGCGAGGTCTTCCCTGGACACCCCGACCAGGACAGGACCGGTGGTCACCTCCAGCGTCATCCGTCGGTCCTGGTCCTCGGCGAGAGGCAGCCAGAATGCCGCCCGCTGCGCGATGACCTCGCTGGCCTCGCACGCGACCTGCATGCCCGCTTCCGTCGGCCGCCGCGCCTCGCGGATGATCTCATTAACCGTGCGCTCCAGGCCGGCCACGTCGCTGAGCACCTGCGCCATTTCCGTGCTGTCGTGAAGCGACTCGGCGTCGATGCGCAGCGCGGTCAGTGGCGTGCGGAGCCGGTGGGAGAGGTCGGCGACGGTCTCCCGCTCGTGGGCCAGCAACTCGCCGATGCGCGCCGCGAGGTGGTTCAGCCCCGCGCTGAGCCGCCGCACCTCCGGCGGCCCGGTGACCTGGGCGCGGGCCGAGAGGTTCTCGGCTGCCAGGAGGTCAGACGCCCGGGCCAGGGCGCCGAGCGGGCGGACCAGGGACCGTGCGAGCTGATCTGCGACGGCCACGCTGAGCACGAGCAGCCCGAGCCCCACCGCGCTCAGCAGAATCCACGAGCGGGCAACACCCATCCGCAGTTCTGGCCTCGGTACGAAGGTGCGGATCACGGCCGTCCCGCGGGGCAGGCCCTGAACCGCCACGAGCACCTCCACCCCGCCCCCGTACTGGGTCGCGAAACTGCGCCCCTTGGCCGCCAGGCGCACCCCGGCGGAGCGAGCCGCCGGCGCGCCGAGCACGCGCCCGTCGGGCAGGAAGATCGTGACCGGCTGGGCCTTGTCCTCGGCGTTCACCTGCTCGACCGCGAGCTTGAGGCTGGCGGTATCGAGCGTGGCGACCAGCGGGGCCATCCACTGGGTCTGGACGGTGGCCGAACTCACCGCCCGGTCGGCCGCGAAGGTGCGCAGCACCAGCGCCAGCGGCACCAGGAAAGAAATCAGGACCATGGAGCTGATCGCGATCACGAGTAGGGCAATCCGCACTCTCATGGGGGCGCAGTGAGCTTGATCCCGACCCCGCGCACCGTGTGCAGGTACCGCGGCTGCTGCGCCGTCTCACCGAGCTTCCTCCGCAGCCACGACACATGAACGTCGACGGTCTTGTCCGCGCCGCCATAAGGCATCTGCCAGACATGGGTGAGCAGATCCCGCTTGGTCACCACCTGGCCAGCATGGAGCACCAGGTAGTGCAGAAGGTCGAACTCACGGCGGCTGAGGTCGATGCGCGCGCCATCCAGCGTGGCCTCGTGCGCCTCGGCGTCCAGGCACAACGCTCCGACCATCATCGGGGCGGGGCTCCTGCGCTCCGCGGCCCCGGCGCGCCGGAGCACGGCCCTGATCCTGGCTTCGATCTGGCCCCCTCCGAACGGCTTCACGACGTAGTCGTCGGCCCCCGCGTCAAGGACCCGGATGATCTCGGTCTCGTCATCGCGGGCGGTGATCACGACGATCGGCACCTTGCTGACGGCCCGCATCATGCGCAGCGCCTCATAGCCGCTGAGATCAGGCAGGCCCAGGTCGAGGAGGACCAGATCCGGCGGCACGTTGAGGACATGCTGGAGGGCGGCCATGGCACTCGCCATACTCGTCACGGCGTGCCCGCGCTCCGTGAGGGCGCGGATCAGCGCGCCGCGGATCGCGGCGTCGTCCTCCACCAGCAGGAGCTGTGCCACGAGAGGACCGTATCGGGCAAACGCCCATTCATGCAGGCAGATCCGGTGATGGCGGGTACTGCGGCGGTCGGTCTCTTGAGGCCGGCTTTACCCTGCCTTAAGGTTCGCTCCGCAACCATGGCCCATGCGCATGGGCGCATATACCTTGCCGTGGCGGCGTGGCTGCTCGGGGCGGGCGCCGCGACCGGTGGCAGCCTCGTGGCGGTCTCCCTGCTGGGCCAGAGCCTCGTGGCTCCGCCTACTCAGCAACTGACCGTGGGGGCGGTCAACCGGGCACTGGCCAGCGACTCGAAGCAGCCCGCGGCGGCGCCTACGCCCGGGTCTTCCCGTGGCCCGGGCCACGGGAAGACCCGGGCCACCGCGGCGGCCTCGCCATCCGCCTCGGCCTCACCATCCACCGTGCCGGCCTCACCGCCCGCCGCACCGGGCGCGGCCGCTGGCGGCACTCTGCTCACCTCGTCGGGAGGGAGTGTCGTCGCCGAATGTGGGTCGTCTGGTGCATACCTGATCTCTTGGAGCCCGCAGCAGGGCTACCTGGCGGAGAACGTCGTCCGGGGGCCGGCGCCGCTGGCGAAGGTGACCTTCCTGGCCGGGCAGTCCGGGGTGAGCATGTCCGTGTCTTGCAACGCGTCGATGCCCTCGGCCACCATCACCACGGTGCGCGGCGATGACGGCGGGAGCGGCGAGTGACCGTCCCCAGCCGTCAGCCAGTCCCTGGCCGTCAGCCAGTCCCTAGCCGTCAGCCTGTCCGTAGCCCGTCAGCTCTGTAGCCCGTCAGCGGTGCCTGTGCCTGGTTTCGTCGATCAGCAGCGCCAGGGTGGGGCAGGCTTCGGCGGCCCGCTTCGCGTGGTCGGCGAGCGGACGCGGCACCGATCCCGGAGCCACGATGGGGTAGCCCCACTGGTCGAGCGTGATGATCTCAGGGAGCAACTCGGCGCACATGCCGTGGCCGTCGCACATGATCGGGTTGACGCGCAGCTTGATGCTCATTTCCAGCCCCATTCCCGTTCTTCGTCCCCGGGCACCGGCAGCAGCGGGTCCCGCCGCACGCCATAACAGGCACCACGCTGGTCGTGCCACTGCACCTCGGCCGAGAACGTCCGCAGCGCGCTGCGGACCAGCTTGGTCGCCCCATCGGGATGGCGGCAGGCGCCGCGGCCCTCGATGACCGGCAGGAGCCGGCTGATCTGGTCCAGGGCCCGCCCCCGGCCACCCTGGTAGGCGAGATCGGCGAGCGCGTCGGCGAGGGCGGGCAGGCCCATCACGCAGGGCCCGCACTGGCCAGCG
>WNFE01000079.1_pt1 | contig 89071 bp, 68 predicted proteins | sample 5400451 | NCBI WGS metagenome assembly WNFE01 (sample SAMN13153344, study PRJNA577476) | soil metagenome | isolation source: 200 cm saprolite under Douglas fir tree site 2 hole 2 | place: USA:California | collected 2015-04-18
CAGCGATTCCGCATCCGTGATTTTTCTGTAAGCTAAGTTCCGCTTCCGCTTAGAATTACCCTACTTGGATTCCCGGTAGCAAATTCGCATTCTCGTTTTGGCACTTGACAACGACTTCTTCTTATATACTATAGTGTATAAGAGATGGGAGGCCCCGTGCAGCGCACACAACTCTCCGATCGTGAACGGCGACGCCGCTCCCGCTTGGCGCAGATCATTCACGAGGCTCGTTTTCTCCGCGGCACCCTCTCCCTGCGAAACGTCCACTGCGGCAAACCCGGTTGTCACTGCGCTCGGGGGGAGCTCCATGCCTGCCTCTACTTGGTTCGACGGCAAGGGGGAAAGTTGCGCCAGTTGTTTGTGCCGCGGCAATGGGAAGGGCGCATCCGGGAAGCGGTTAAGAACCACCAAGAGATGGAACAGTTGATCGAAGAACTCTCTGATTTGGAATGGAAGCGCTTGAAGCAGAGAAAGGAGTAGGCCGTTCTCCGACGCTTGATCTGCTATGCCGAAAAGATCTTCCACCTCTCCACCGAGGTGATCGATGGCGTAACGGATCACCGCTCTCTCCCCCGGATCTCCACCTCGCTGGTCATAAAAGCAATTCTCGCCGTGTATTGGTCCCGACTGGGAAGCCTGAACGCTCTGGAGATGACCCGGGCCGCGAAGTTTTGGAACACCTGGTTGGGTCGTTCCCTCTGCAGCGCCGATAGTCTGGGACGCATCGTCGCTAACGTGGATGCCGATACCCTGCGGCAGGGGATTCATCACGTTTACGATCGCTTGAAACGCAACAAGGCGCTGCCGGATCTCCACGGTCTGGGAGTGGCGGTGCTCGATGGCCACGAGACCAGCGCCAGCTATCGTCGCTGTTGTGCCGGATGTCTCAAGCGCAGCACGGCCAGTGGAGAGACGCAGTTCTACCATCGGAATGTGACGCTGATGTTGCTGTGCGGATCTCCGCCGGACCGTCCCGCGATCCGCCTGCTCTTGGATCTCGAGCCGCAACGAGCCGGGGAGGCGGAACTGGCAACCGCTTTGCGACTGCTCGAGCGCGTGCTGGCCGCCTATCCGCGGGCCTTTGATGTGGTTTTGGCCGATGCGCTCTACGCGGTCGCACCCTTTCTGAACTTTCTCCTGGTGCGCGGAAAGGACGCGCTGGTGGTTCTCAAAGACGAGCGGCGCGATACGTACCAGGATGCTGCCGGCCTGTGGGCGCAGTTGCCGCCGCAGCAAGGGAACTACGATTCGCGCAGCTGCCTGTGGTGGGATACTCCCGACCTACTTTCCTGGCCGGAAGTGAAAGGGACTACGCGAGTGGTGCGCTCGGAGGAATCTTGGACGGTGAAGTTGCAACGCACCAAAGAAGTGACCTCCCAGACCACCCGCTGGGTATGGCTGACCACCCTGTCGGTAGCGCAAGCTCGCACCGAGCAGATCGTGCGCTTAGCGCACCTGCGCTGGGACATTGAAAACCATGGATTCAATGAACTGGTCAACGGCTGGCACGCGGACCACGTCTATCATCACCAGTCCCGGGCGGTGGCGTGCTTTCTGTTACTGGCTTTTCTGGCCTACAACATTTTCCATGCTTTCTTGGCCCGCAACCTCAAGCCCGAGCTGCGCCGCGGCCGAACGATGACCTTCTGGGTACATCTGATCGCGGCGGAAATTCATGCCGTCCCTCGCTTATCTCTAACGGCAGCGCCACCCTGACATTCGGATCTGTCGGCCACGCCTTTATTCTTTAGAACGATTCCTTCCTAGCACCGGGGTGTCTCGCGGGACCTCGCCATGGAACTGGAAGTCACGGCCCGGAGCTCTCGGGGGACAGGAAAAAGCCCATGCGAATCTCTTTCGCGTCGCAGAAGCTCGCAAAACTACGGTTTATCAAGCACATCCTCCTCCCTCGAGAGCCGATTACGGAATCGCTGTCCGGGGCCTATTTCTTTTGATCGGCGGCATCCCGAAGTTTATGATGCAAGTTGCTGGATGTTCTGCCCTCCGATAGAGCGTGTTATCAGCAGCGGCCTTCCATCCGGGGTCATTGACGGGTGAATCCCAAATAGTGTGGCGCAATGCGCTTTCTGGTCTTTGCCAGAAAATACGGACGACTATTTGTGGAGAGAAGCGGTCAGGAACAGCGTCGTAGCCGCGAAGTAATAAGACGCACAAGCCGAAAGGTAAATCCGACGTTAGGGCGTACTACGCCCGAAATCTTGGATGTGCCTTATGGTTCTAGTAAAGAAGAATGCCCCGGAAGTTCCGATTCCATCCGACGACCTTATCCCGATTGAAGAACTTGCAAAACGCCTTCATCAAACGGAGGCATGGGTACGAGAGAAGTGCCGTCGTCGCTGTTCGAATCCTATTCCTGTATACAACCTCGGTCGCCATCTCCTGTTTGATTGGCGTCAGGTGTCTGAGTGGATTCGTGAAACGGGACGCGGTCAGGCGCACATGAAACATCACCGCACGAGAAAAAAGGCGGCATGAGACGGGGAAAATTGTTATTTCGTCCTCAGGTAAGCGGCTTCGACTTTCTCAAGCACAACCCGCATCTGCTTGATGCTGGCACGACCGTAGTGCTTGTCGGTCACGTTTCGTGGTTTATGCCGCATGATGTCGGCACGTAGGCTGTAGTCAATGCCCATATCCTTCATCACGGTGTTCAGTCCACGGCGCAGTGCGTGGAAGCCGTGAAACTTAATGCCAGCCGCTTCGCACGCGGGATGAAGATCGGTGAGCACGATGTGCTCGAAAATAATAGGCGACTGGCTTGATGAGACCTTGTGGAAAATGAAACCATCGCCAGAGTTACGTTCCAAATGCGCCGCCAGTTCTTTGGCAACGGTTTTCACTATCGGTACCGGAGCCTTACTCCCCGCCGTTTTTGTGTCTTCGACAATGTTGTGATTAACGACAGTGCGCCGGATGTTGAGCACGCCGTTCGTCCGGTCGTAATCCTCCCATTTCAACCCCTTAATCTCTTCCAAACGCAAACCTGTAAACATCGCAATCATGAACGCCGCCCGCATCGTATGCTTCCACGTATCGCCGCTCTTTGGGTCTTCGAGCGCGATGACCTTCATGAGTTGCTTCACCTCGGCCAGAGTGTAGGCGTGTGTATCGGCATCGTTTCCACTAACGACCATCGCATCCCGCACAGGATTGAAGTCAACCAGTCCATCACCCACCGCCGCACGAAAGGCACCGCTGAGGAAGTTGCGAACATTGCGATACGAAGAAGTTGCCCGTATGTCGTCGCCATCCTCCACAATTAGTGCTTTGAAAAGTTTGTTGATATCGGGAGTACGGACGTTTCGCAACTGAATGTCGGGAAGCAGGTCCTTGATGGTTTTGTAGTCGCGACGATATGATTTGAGGGTTACCTTCCGAACAGGACGGCCATCAGCACCGAGACCGGAAGCGAGGTAAGATTCGAGGTATGATTTCCAAGAGTCAGCAGATAGTCCCTCGCGCTTGCCTGAGTTGATGGGCGCTAGTTTCTCATCTGCCATTGCGCGAATTGCGGCGGGCGGTTCGCCATTGGAGGAAGGTCGAAACTGGTCCACCGGAGCCAGCTTGTGGTACATAATCTTGCGGGTGCTTTGGCTGTTTTCAGTGACGTTTTCTCGAACTTTGAGGTACCACCACTTGCCAGAGATTCGAATGCTGCCCTTTTGCATGGCTGTCTCCTATGCCCACAGGATACCACAGGTTGGGCATAAGATGGGCATAATAGCGTGAAATCATCAAGCAGGTGTGCATATATTTTGTATTGACAGAGGTCTGCACAACCTCCATTCGTGGGTTCGAATCCCACCCGCGCCTCCAGATTCTTTGTTCTTATGTGCCGGGATGCCGAAATCAACGAATCGTTTCAAATTGAACCGTTTTTGAAGAATTGTTCCAGTACGGGTACTTCTGCTGTTTCGCTTCCTAAGAACCTCGCGTTGAACTTGCTTCTAATCAATCACCTAGAAGGATAATTGGCCGTGAACGTGGGCACAGGCGTGCCCTTGTCCCTCGGGGAACTCTTGTGTTCTGTCTTCGCCGACAACAAAGGAATCATTCTCGGCAACGAGGCAGTTGGCCGAGGCTGACAAAGAATGCGGGGCCCAGAATGGAGCAGACCGCGAAGAAAGCGGGGAAAAAATTGGCCCCTCTCATTTTTGATCATCAGGAACTGCTCGCACGCGTCGAGAACGATCGTGAACTGCTCCGCGACCTTCTTACGATCTTCAAAGAGGATTTTCCGCGCCAACTTCTTGCCTTGCGCGAAGCGGTGGAAGCGAAAGATGGAGACCTCGTCGCTACTGCTGCCCACACCTTGAGGGGCATGCTCTCGAATCTCGCGGCTTCCCAGGCAGCCGCTACAGCCGCTCGCCTCGAGCAGATGGGCCGCAAGAAAGAAATTTTGGGTTTTCAAGAAGCCTTCGGCGTATTCGAGAACGATGTCAACAAGCTCCTGCCGCAATTGGACGCCTGCATGGCAGAGGTGTGCAAGTGAAAATCCTGATTGCTGATGACGAAGCAATGTCGCGGCGGCTCCTCCAAAGCACGCTGGAGCGCGCAGGCTATGAGGTGATCGCCGTCGAAAATGGCCGCCAGGCGGCGGACCAGATTTGCACCCCAGATGGACCCAGGCTGGCGTTGCTGGACTGGCTCATGCCCGAACTCGATGGGCCGGGAGTTTGCCGCGAAGTCCGTAAACGCAAGGAACAATCCTACGTCTACATGGTGCTGATCACATCGAAGGAAGCAAAAGAAGATGTCATTGCGGGTCTGGAGTCTGGGGCCGATGACTACTTAACGAAGCCCTTCGACCCCGAGGAACTGAAAGCGCGCTTGCGCACGGGATTGCGGATTCTCGGTCTCGAAAACCGGCTGGTCGAAGCGCGGGAAGAGATGCGATTCAAGGCGTCGCATGACGCGCTCACAACACTTTGGAACCGCGCCGTGATGCTGGAGTTGCTGGAACGTGAGCTTTCCCGTTCCCATCGCGAGAATGCCACTACCGTCATCATTCTCTGCGACATTGATCATTTCAAAGATGTGAACGATACCTTCGGCCATCTCATTGGGGATGAGCTCTTGCGGGAAACCTCAAAACGCTTGCTGGCCTCCGTGCGTTCCTACGATTTTGTCGGGCGCTACGGCGGCGAGGAGTTTCTCATTGTCTTGAATAATTGCGACCCAGCCTTCGCCGTTGCACGCGCGGAAGAAATCCGGAATACCATCGCCCAGCGCCCCGTGCAAACGTCCACCGGTCCGGTTCCGGTCACGATGAGCCTGGGACTGCTGCTCAGTCATCAATGGGGCACACGGTCGGTCGAGGAACTTCTTCGTGAAGCGGACATTGCTCTTTACGCAGCAAAGGAGGCCGGCCGCAATTGCGTGAAGCTCGCAAGTCCAACTGCGGCCCTTGGAGTTCCGGACTCGCGGCTTAACGAGCCTGCCCGGCAAAGGTGATCACGTTACGCGCGGCGTTCGTCTGCAGACTCTCCGGCTCCCTAAAACTAGGGGGCCTTCGTTTTCGGTTTTGCCTGCCCCATCATTTGCCGCATCGCCGCCGATGATCCTGGCGCACGCTTCTCCCGCCAGACCTCGAGCCGCTTGCAAGTATTTTCTATGTTTTCGAAGAGGTGCGGGTTCTTGAAAGCGGCGCGCCACGTCGGGACGATCGACCGCATGCGGTCCCACACCACCCAGATTTCGCCGTTGCTGTCGAAAAATAATTCGTCATTGATCAGGCCGCGGTTCACGATCCCGGCCACCATGTCCCAGTAGCTGATGACCATGCGGATGTAGGTGTTTTCCTCGCTGCCTTGCGGATACCTTTGCATCATTTCTTCAGGCGATTCGGGATGAAAGTGCTCGGTGAACCAGGCTCGTGCCTGCCGGAGCCGCGACTCGCGCCGCATATCGTACAAGCGCAGCATCAAGTTCACTTCATCGTAGGTAATCTGGGACATCTTGAATCCTCCTTGCCCTAGTTCGCCGAACCCGGCCGGACCGCTTCCTGCAGGGACGGAGAAGCGTTCGCCAGTTCGACGCGCTGGACACTCGACAGGGGAATCCCCTGTCGTTGGAACTCTATTTGGATGCGGCGCCGCAGCTCTCGTGCAACTTCATCCTGACGCGTTGGCGCGGTCCGCACTTGCAGGCGCACCGTCGAAGCGTTGCGATCGAGGTTTTGCACTCCGAGGAGACGCGGCCCGTCCACCAGGGCCTGCGACCAGGCCGCGTCGCCGCGCAGTTCAGCCGCCGCGGCTTCGAGCGTCTGCAATATTTTCTCGAGCGGAATTTCCGGCGCTATGGATACATCCACGAAGGCCTGCGACCAGTCCCGGCTGAGGTTGCTCACCGTTCGGATTTCGCCATTGGCAATCGTCACCAATGCGCCGCGTGCATCGCGCACCACCGTCCGCCGTAGCGTGAGGTGTTCCACCCTCCCAACCGTGTCTGCTACTTGGATCGTGTCACCGACGGCGAATTGATCCTCGAGCACGATGTAAAACCCTGTGATCACGTCACGTATCAGATTCTGCGCACCGAATCCCACGGCAACGCTGGCCAGACCCGCAACTGCCGCGACGGGCGTGACGTTGATGCCGAATTCCGGCAATGCAGTTAAAAGGGCGATTCCCCAGGTGACTTTGCTGGCTGCCCCATAGAGGACCTCAGCCATCGTGCGCGTCTGTTCTTCCCGGATTTGAGCCGCTCGCGCCGGCGTCGAGGCGTGTTTGATCAGCAGGTTCGTCACGGCTCGCAGCAGCCGGTTCACCAGGAGGGCAAGGACAAAAATTCCGAGGAGATGGAGAGCGTTGCGGAACGCGAACTCAGACCAATGCGTGAAGAGGCTCGGCATATTCTTTACGAGAGAGGGAGTATAACATTGGAAGAGGTTCGATAAACTGATGTCGAGCGCCAGGTGGGGATGGCGCGGATCCGGGGGTTTCCATGAGAAATTCTAGACGCAGATTCATGATCGCTCTTTGGGAACTTGGCGTACCGTTTGGCATCCTGGCACGCACGTTTGCCGCCCAAGCCCCGCCACCGCGTCTCCCTCCCTTGAAGGACAAAGACGATGACCCCAATTCGCCCAAAGCCGCCACGAAGGCGATCCTCGAGGCCAACCAGAAGGACATCAAGAAGAATGTCGAGCGCCTCTTCCAATTGGCCAGCGAATTGAAAACCGAAGTGGAAAAGACGGATTCGGCCCACGTGCTCTCTCTGGCTCTGCTGAAAAAGACGGAAGAGATTGAAAAGCTCGCGAAGGATATTCGATCCCGCGCCAAAGGATGAATAGGTGGGCCCGGCTCGCGCCCGCGAATGCGCGCTAGCGCCAGCCATCCATAACGGATAGAATGAAAAGTGATCTGTCCGTCGCACAAATTTGGACCCGTAGCGTAATGGATAGCGCGTCAGCCTCCGGAGCTGAAGGTTGTGAGTTCGAGTCTCACCGGGTCCGCCATAACCCCAACTAATATCCACTCGTTAATGGCAGGCGATTCGGAGACTGAACACAGGTCTTCGGAACGAGAGGTCGGGAGTCCGAACCAGGCGCGCCATAGCTCTCGGACCGTCATGCGAATTCGCTTCACACGCCGTGGCACTTCGAATCTTGCAGGAATCCAACGTGTCTTCCGCCGGGGAGCGCTCCGGTGTATATTACTGGCCGCCTATGGAATCAAGAATGGAAATTCTGTCCATCCGAAGAGTTTCCTCGGAATAACCAAGGGAGGCCCGTAACATGCTAGGAAATCGCAATCTCGTGCGAATCATCGTGGCATCGGCATTCCTGGTGTTCTGCGCGGCGCCCTCGATTTTGACGCAGGAAAAAACCGCCGATTCGAACATCAAGGTCCAGTCTGTCAACGTGGTCGTGGATCTGATAGTGTCGGACCGCCATGGCCGTCATGTCCAGGGATTGACCGCGGCAGATTTCAAGGTTTACGAGGATGGAGTTCCTCAGACGATCATTGGATTTACGCCGTCGGCGGGCTCGGCTTCGGATTCTTCGTCCCCAGCGGTCGCGGCTGGTTCCGACACAAATGCGAAACCTGTCTCGCAGCCAGGCCCAAGCGCGTCACTATCCGAGCCACATCTACTCACGGTTGTGCTTGATTTGGCGGACAATCGGCCCGCCAATACCAAGAATTCATCCGACGCGGTGCTTCACTACTTGGACAAGACTCTCGGCACTGGCGACTACGTGGCCATCTACTACATTGACTCGAGTCTGCACATGGCGCTCCCATTCACCAATAACCTCCAAAAGGCACGTGAGACGCTCCAGCGCATCGAGACGCGCCGCAGCGGCGGTACCTTTAGCGGTTCTGACCGTGCGGCCGCCCAAGAAGAAATCAACGATTTATATCGCCAGGCGCACCCCGAGACAGCGCTTGGAGCTGTCGCCGGAGACCTACAGAGCGGATCCGGCGGTCCGGGGGGCGGTTCTGGACCAGCTAACAACATGGCCATGATGATGGAACGCCAGATTGACACCATGCGGACCTACCTCAACATGCAGAACACCTTTCAGGCACGCGCTGTTTTTGCGGCTCTGCGTGCCATCTGTTTGGCGTACCGGGACATGCCCGGACGCAAGAACGTAGTCCTCTTTTCGGAAGGTTTTCTGTATTCCGACGACGCCAAACCGGAAATGGATGCAGTCGCCGACGCAGCCAATCGTGCAAATGTGTCCATCTACGTCATCGATCCGGAAGGCGTCGAAATCAATCCTTATGGGGCTGGCGCCCGGCCCACCGATACCATTAGCTCGCGCATCGCGGCTGCCGGCGCCCCTGGCTCAAACGTCGGGCAGCGCGGCGGCGAGACTAAGTTTGACAGGATTAAGACCGTTGGAAATTTGAGCCGGGGTGACCAACTGCAATGGCTGGCCGACACCACGGGCGGGCTCATGGTCAAGCGCACGAACGACCTGCTCCCCGCCTTCAGCAAAGTTCTGGACGACGGCCGCGACTACTACACCTTGGCCTATTTGCCTGCAAAAAGTGAATTTGACGGCAAGTTTCACAGTATCAAAATAGAACTTCTGCAGCACGGACACCAACTTCGTTATCGCAAGGGCTACTGGGCCACTCCTCGCGGACAGGCTGTTGCCATGACTCCGATCGCGGCTCAGCTCATTGCCGGCTTTCAAAATGGATCCATGAAGTCGTCGTCCGTGCCCGACGTATTTGCTGATCTACTCTTGGCTCCTGATGGCCACTACACTGCTCCTGTGACAGTTTCTTTTCCCGCGAATCGGATTCCCCTGGAAAAGGAGGGGCAAGAATATAAGGCAGCGATGACTCTGGTCTTGGTGGCGCGCGACGCCCATCATAATTTGTTGTCCGTCTCCCAGCGCGGCTGGAGTGTCCGGCTTAATGACAAAGAAAAGAGTGATTTCGAGAAGTCACTGGTGACCGTACGGAGCCAACTTCCGATCGCTGATCCACAGTCGGTCTCCGTCGAGGCAATTCTTCAGTTGTCGAACACCGAGTTTGCTAAGGGAGGTACAACCGTTGAAGTCCCTGATCCGGCGGCAGCGGGATTCCGCCTGACAAGCATTCTGGTGTCCGATCGGGCTGAACAGGCTACCTGTTCGGATCCTTCCGATTCGCTCTGCTTCATGAATGTGCGGCTGCGCCAGCCGCCCAAGTCCCGATTCCTTTCGTCGACCAAGGTCGTCGTCTATTTTGCCGCCAATGACCTTTCCTTGGACCCACAGACAAAAAAGCCACGGCTGGGTGTGGCATTCACCTTGAAGTCCGGCAATGAAATTGTGAAAACCGCATCGGCGGAAAATATTCAGTCTCTATCCGGTCCGTCTCCCAATGCGGTACTAGTTCTCGCGGAGTACGACCTGAAGTCCTTGCGTGCCGGCAGCTACACCTTGCAGGCCTTGGTCCGCGATCTGGTTCGCAATACCTCGCTTTCACAGCAGAGCCAGTTTGTCGTGGAATAAGTCGCCAGCCCTAAAGACCTGGTTTTAGATGGGGTTCCGGGGCCTTCATCTTTGCTCCGCGGGAAATTCCAGGGAGCGGCAGGAATCTGGATCTTCCTTACATTACCCAATTCTTTCATCCTCTAAAACGGGTGCTCCGCAGTCCGTTCGAGCTAAATTGGTCTACAAATTTTGGAAAGTCGGCCCAAGGCAGGGTCCCCTGCAAGGCCTGGCGGCGGAATAGGCCACCTCGTGGAGTTTTCCTGCATGGTCTGTAGAATATCGTTATTTTTTGCTTGACAAGCACTCCCGTGCTGGGTCTATAGTGCAAAACAATTAGGGGTTCACATCAAAAGAATTAATCATCGGGGGTTGTCCATGCGCAATTTACGATATTTTATATTTGCAACGTTGATTATCTCCTTGCTTGCGTTTGTTCCTTCGGCATTTGCACAGAAAATCACAGGCACGATCACTGGCGTGGTGACCGACGACAGTGGTGCGGTACTGCCGGACGCGAGTGTGACCGTCACCTCAACTCAGACTGGGGCGAGCCGAACCATGACCACTGGCTCGGACGGCTCGTTCAGCTTCCCTGAACTGAATCCAGGTGTGTATAACGTCAGCGTCACCAAACAGGGATTCAAGAAGGTAACGACAAGGAATGTCGAACTACACGTCAGCGACATTACGACCGTCCCGATCAAATTGCCCGTAGGCGGTATGGTGGAGTTAGTGGAGGTGCAAGCCACGGCAGTCCAGGTAGAAACGCAATCGGGTACGGTGGGGAACGTCGTGAACGGGCAGGAGGTAAGAGAACTGCCCTTGAACGGCCGCAACTTTGTGCAGTTGACCACGCTGATGCCCGGCGCCGCGGTCGCCGAGAACTTCGACGCCAAGAACAAAGGGCTTCTGGCGGGCGTGGATATTTCCTTCAGCGGCGCTCCGGCGAACGCCAACCAGTGGCGTGTGGACGGGGCCAACAATAATGACATCGGCTCGCAGCGCACCATCCTTATTTATCCTTCCATCGATGCCATTGAGGAATTCAAGATTCTCCGGAACAGCTATGGAGCGGAATACGGAGGCGCGGGTGGTGCCCAGATCAACATCGTAACTCGTGGCGGCGGCAACGATTTCCATGGCAGTGCGTTCTATTTCGGCCGCAACGATGCACTGATTGCTAAGAATTCTCTACTCAGTCCAACGGATCACAAGCAACTGCTCCGCCGCAATGACTATGGCTACACGATTGGCGGACCCATCAAAAAGGACAAGGTTTTCTTTTTCTGGTCGGAAGAATGGAATAAGGAGAAGCGCGCTCGGGTACGCTCCGTGCAAATCCCCACATTGGCCGAGAGAGCCGGCGACTACCGGGACATGGTCGCGGCCGGTTGCCCGAACCAAATACCGACCGATCCTTTTAACGGAAACGCCGCATTCACATTCAACGGCCAGACAAACGTGATCGATCCCGCTCGTCTGAGCCCCGCTGGCCAAGCTTACCTTTCCCAGTTTCCTGCCCCCAATCGGTCCAATCCCTGCGTTAAAAACTGGGTTCAAGGTGTAACAATCCCGGTCGACTGGCGCGAAGAGAATGTCCGCGGTGATATCAATATTACGAAGAGCACCGTGCTGACGCTGCGCTACACCTCAGATTCGTGGAAAAACCCGTTGCATTCGGACGCCGAAGGCGGTCTCTGGGGCGAGCAGGCGTATCCCGCGATCAGCGATTCCTGGGACCAGCCCGGCAAGGTCGCCATTGCCAAATTGACCACCACCATCGGCAGCACCGCAACCAACGATTTCACATTTTCTTGGTCCGCGAACCGGATTAATCTCGCTCTCGGTGGAGACACCCCCGCGCTGAACGACACCATCAAGGCGGCCTTTCCGACTGTATTCCCGCAAAGTGGCAAGCTGCATGGCGCCGGCACTGCCGAGCCGCTGTGCTGGTGCGGCGGGCCCAGCAACTTCATCGGGCACTTTGGACCTTGGCACAACGGACAAGACCTCTTCACCTGGAAGGACGATTTTTCTAAGGTGGTGGGCAAGCACATCCTGAGAGCTGGTATTTATTACAGCAAGAATAAGAAGGATGAGGAAACCGGCAGCGATAATGGTGGCCTGTGGGGTGCTACGGGTCATGGTACGTCCCAGTGGAACGGCACCACCGGCAACGAATACGGCAACTATTTGGTCCGGGGCATTAACTGGGGCTACGGCGAGAATGTCAACAATGGTACTGCGCTGGCTCGCTGGAGCGACCTGGAATTCTACGTGAGCGACAGTTGGAAAATGCGTCCTCGACTGACGCTGGAATACGGAATACGCTGGTCGTTCACGCCTCCCGTGTACGACGCCAACAACAACTACGCCAGTTTCCGTCCCGATCTCTATGTGGCCTCACTCGGGGGCGCGGCTTGCAACGGCATTCTTCTGCCTGCGGGGTCAAAGAATACTTGTCCACCGGGTACCGGCGGCACGATCGGAACAAACCGCTCTTTGGCGCCCAGCAACTATCACCTGATTGCCCCGCGTCTCGGCATCGCTTGGGATGTCTTCGGCACCGGTAGATTTGCCCTGCGTGCCGGCATCGGGCAGTTTTTCTCACGCGATCCCGTCGGGATCTTGGTCAGAATCGAGTCCAACAACGCTCCCACAGCGATCGCGCCAGGAGGCGAACGGCAACTGGATCTGACCACGCGAACCGTCGGGGTTGACCTCTTTGACTGGGGAGCCGGTGGCGGTCCAAAGCAGAGCATTGAAAACAACGACCACGTCGCCAACAGCTGGCAATGGAACCTCACGACGGAAACGGAGTTATGGAGAAACTCGAAGCTGGAAGTCGGCTGGGTGGCCTTGCGCGGCATCCATCTGAACTCCTCCGAATTTCTCAACGAAGTTAGGCCCCAGGACCGCCTTGCCTATATCAACGCTGGGATGGTGGGCAACAGTGCAGCGCAAAGCGCTATGTTGCCCTTTACCAGCGCGCTCCCTGCTTTGGCCCAGTGGAATCACCGGGGCGATTCCATCTATCACTCCTTACAGACGATGTTCCAGACCAGGATTTCGCATAACTCGCAATTCCAGGCGAGCTATACCTGGTCGAAGAATCTTACCGACACAACACTTGAGTATGTGGACACCAACACCGGCATAGTCGATGCCTATAATCCCAGGGCCGGTCGTGGCCCAGCGGATTTCGACCGCCGCCACATCTTCAATGCCAGCTTTATTTTTAATCTGCCCGCCTTGGAACAGCAGAACGCTTTTGTAAAGGGGGTCGTGGGCGGTTGGGAAGCCAGCACGATCATGAATTTCTTCAAGGGCGCAGCATTGAGGATCAACGAGAGCGGCATGAACGGAGTCTGCTACCTCGACGTTGTCACCAACTCTAAGGGAACCACCAATGACTGCAACCAGACAATCAATCCTGCAACAGTCGACCCAGTAACTGGAAAAGGGGGAGTACCCTTTGGCAAGTTCGGGTTCTTTAGCGGCAATCCGTGGGGTATCGGCAATGCCGCTAGGTACGCCTCTGCTCCCAACCGCGACTTGAGTCAGCCCTGCCACCTTTCTAGTGGGGCCCGGACTCAATGGCTGAATCCTGCGGCCTACACTTACAACGGCTTCCATCTGGGCGGATATCCCAACGCCGGACCTGGCGCATGCGCGGGACCGGGAGTCGCCTCCGTGGATTTCTCCGTCAACAAGAACTGGAATCTACCGTTCCACGGCAAGCACGGGTTCGGCGAGAAAGCTAAACTTCAATTCCGCATGGAGTTCTTCAACCTGCTTAATCATCCGATGTTCCGCAATACGAATGTGAACTTCAACGCAAACGGAGGAGTAATTAAGAACAACACGTATGCTTGTGCGGCCGGCGGAGTTGCGGGCGCCAATTCCTGTTCCTTAGGCAACACCAGCTTTGGCGTAGCCGACACCCCCAGCAACATCGGCAACCGGGAGATTCAGTACGCTCTCAAGCTGATCTTCTGAGAACCACATTCGAAAACCCAATCCGGCGGGGCTTGACAATCGTCAAGCCCCGCCTTTTTACTTATACTGCTCGCTTGAGGCTCGTTTGATGCATCTCCAGGTATCCCCAAATTCCTTTGGTTTCAGACGCTTTCTTGGCTCCTTGGCCCCTTTTTGTATTCTCCTTCTAACTCCTGTCGGGTGGACCCAGGAAAAGCCCGCGTCAAAACCGGCCGCACCGCGTAAGCAGGCGCAGCGACAACCCGTGCCCTCCGTCAATGCAGTTGCAGTGAAAGATCCTGTCGCGGAGCACTACCGCGCCGCGGAGACGTTTCAACTGGCGGGAGACCTGTTACAGGCTGAAGCTGAGTACCGCCGCGCCATCTCGCTGGCGCTGCAGCGACTTGCTGCCATTCGTGTTCTGGCCCAAGACGATCAACAGGCGCTCAACTTCCTGCAATCCGCGACCGCGGCCGATCCTTCCGATGTGGAAGCTCAAATGAGCCTCGCATCTGTAGCCTTTCGTTCGGACGATCTAACAAGCGCAAAGGCGATACTCAGATCCGTTCTGGCCAAGGACGAGCACCAACTCCCTGCAAAGAACCTGCTCGGAAACATCCTTTTTATGGAGGGTGACTACGCCGCGGCTGCCGATCAGCTTCAGGCCGCAGTGAAGGAAGGTTCGGACGTCAACGCCGCCTACAGTCTCGCGCTCACTTATCTGAAACTGAATGATCTGGCGAAGGCGACCAATGTTTTTGACGAAATGCTCACTTCAATGGGATCTTCGGCCGAACTACATGTCCTCATCGGTCGAGCCTACCGGGAGGGTGATCAGTTTGACTTAGCCGCCGGGGAGTTCCGCAAGGCGCTGACTCTAGATCCAAGTGTGGCCAGGGCCCACGCATATCTCGGCATCGTATATCTGCTCCAGCGAGGTGACGCGGGGTTAGCCGAGGCGCGCAGCGAGTTTGAAGCCGAGGTCCTCCGCAATCCCGGCGACTATTCTAGCCACTACTATCTCGGAGTCATTCACTTCAAACAACATGACTTCGCTCAAACAGAGCAGGAGCTGGCCAAAGCTATCAAGCTGCTCGCCGACGGTCCCGATGCCTATTTCTATCTGGGTCAAGCGCACCTCCAGAGCGGAAAAAGCAGGGAGGCCGTAGCTCAGCTCGAAAAAGCAATCCATCTCTATGGGAGCGCTTCCAAAGCCGCCCAACCTGCCCACGAAGCCTTGTCCAAGGCTCTCGAGAACCTTGGAAGGCATACCGAGGCCCAGCGCGAATCGGAAATCGCCCGCGAACTGGGACGCTTGGAAGGCGAGACGCGGGCGGATGGCCTCCCGGCAAAATCGAGTTCCGGCAAGGAGATGCGTTCCATGCTCATGCCGACGGCGCCCGGCGCCAACACGCCCGACGTTCCTCGAGAATACCTCGCTGGCTTGCAGGAGGCCCTCGGAAACGCCTATCACAACCTCGGTGTGATTTACGCGCAGCGGAGCGCCTATCCCGAAGCGGCGCGCCTTTTCGCCGAAGCCGCGAAATGGAGCCCCGGCATCAAGGCCCTCGATCGCAACTGGGGCGTCGCCAGTTTTCGAGCCAACCAATACGAGATGGCCGTCGATCCGCTGCAGCGGCATGTGCATGCCAATCCCGGGGATTCCAGCGCGCGGCAAATGCTGGCTCTCAGCTACTTCATGACCAAGAACTATGCGAAGGCTGCAGAGACCTTTCGCCCGATCCTGGCGGCGCTTCCCGACAATCCAAGTCTCCTTTACGCGGCTGGCGCCTCACTAGCGAAGACGGGCGACTCAACCCGCGCAAGCGAGATTTTTCAGCGGATGCTCGTGCAAAACCCCAATGCGGCGGAGGTCCACCTCTTCCTTGGACAAGCCCACGCCCAGAACAAAGAGGACGACGAGGCCTTGAAGGAATTTTCGCGCGCTCTCGAGCTGAATCCTAAACTGCCGGAGGCCAATTATGGCCGGGGCATGATTCACCTACGCCAGGGCAAGCTGGAGCATGCGGAAGAAGCCTTTCGGGCGGAACTTGCAGCCAATCCCGGCGATCCATCGGCCGAGTACCGTCTCGGGCATGTCCTGCTTTTGCAACACAAGCACGCGGAGGCTATCGAACTCCTCACCGATGTCGTCCGGCAAAAACCAAAGGATGCCGATCCGTATTACGAACTGGGGAAGGCTCTTCTCGAAAAAGGCGATTTGAAACCCGCGACAGAACGTCTCGAAACTGCCGTCCGCCTGGAGCCCGATCAACCGTATGCCTATTACCAGTTGAGTCTTGCCTACCGACGCCAGGGCCGCGCACAGGATGCCGAAACGACGCTGCAGCAATATGAGAGACTGAGACATAAGAAGGCGCCGGTCCCAAGTGAGAGCGACACTGAGAAACCGAACTGATCCCACCAGCAGCATATGCTCCGGCCGAAAACTGTCTCTCATCCTCATGCTCACAATTGCGGTTGCCCTTTCCACAGCCAGACTGGCTAATCCGCAAGTTACCAGGACTTCGCCGAGTTTGGCTCAGATCCAAAGAGCCATCGAACGCGGCGAACTGGATGCGGCCGAAAAGCAGCTCTGGGGAATTGTGACGGGCGACCCGGAGAACGCTCCGGCGATCAGCCTTCTCGGCAAGATCAGGACGCAGCAGAAGCGTTTTCCCGAAGCCGAGGCCCTCTTCAAGCGCGTGCTGGCAATCAAGCCGGACTACCTCGCCGCCCATCGCAGTCTTGGGGAGCTCTATCTTCTCCAGGGGCGCCGCGACGAAGCCGAGCTCGCTTACCAAAAGGCGCATGAGCTTGACCCGCGAGATGTAAAGACGAGTCTCGCCTTGGGAACGGTCTACGGGGAAACCGGCAAGTTCGAGCGTTCCATTGAGATTCTTAACGCAATCCCGGCGGACGTGCGCCCCTCCGCGGCTTTGCCCGTATTGGCTTCCGATTTTCTCGCGCTCCACCAGCCGGACAAAGTGGCTGCTCTCGCTCCGCTGGTCCTCCGTAGCGCACTTTCGGATCCCTCTCTCATTCCAAAGTTCGCGCGCGTGCTCGTTGAGAATGGATTCGTGGACGACGCCGGCGAACTCCTGAAGTCCGCCCCGGAAAAGCAAAAGTTAGCTGCGGAGTATTTGTTGGTTCTGGCGCGTGTCCAGGAGAGGCAAGGAGATTCTGCGCAGGCGGAACGCACGCTGAACCGCGTCGCGAAACTGAATCCCAAATTGTTTGAGGCCTGGTTCCAGTCAGCACGGTTGGCCTCGCAGGCGAAGGATTACAAAAAGGAAGCGAGTCTCCTGAGCGAGGCGCTGCAGCTCCAACCGGACCATCTCGAAGCCCTTCGTCATCTCGTGCTTGCCCGGATGCATTCCGGCGACGCGGCGAAGGCGGTCACGGCCGCCCGCCACCTCTACTCGTTGCAGCCGGAGGAGCCTGACACGATTTATCTCCTTGGCGCGGCGCTCGCCAATCATCTCGAATGGCACGACGCTCGGCCGATTATGGAAAAGCTTGTTTCCGTCCGTGACGACGCTTCGGCACATGTCATGCTCGGAATGACCCTCTTGAATGACGGAGACATGGAAGCGGCGTCGCAGCAGATCGAGCGCGCCCTGCAACAGGATCCAAAGGAAGTCGAAGCGCATTACTACAAGGGAGTGATTGCACGGCAGCGCGGTGATCTGTACGGCGCAATCAACGAGATGGAGTTCGTCGTCGGTCGTAATCCCCAGCATGCCCTCGCCCAAGTCGAACTCGGCACGTTGGCGCTCCAGACGGGAAACCTCGATCGGGCGCGTCAGGCTTTTGAGCAGGCCGTGGTCCTCAGCCCGGACATTCCCGAGACTCACTACCAGTTAGGACTCGCTTACAGCCGCCTGGGACTTCAGGATAAGGCCCGCGTCCAGATGGCGGAATTTCAGAAACGCAAGGCCGCTGCCGACCACGCCAAATCCAATCGTTCTTCTTCTGGCGATCGTCCAGCCGAGCCTAAGTCGCCTGCTACCGCCAGGCCCCGCTGAATCCCTGCAAACTGTTTCCAGCGTCCCCGTCCGATATTTGAGATGGCACAACCACGCCAGTTAACGGGAAGGAGCCGCTTCAGCCTTGGCCGGTTTAACAGGAGTTGCGTCAGCCGTTGTAGGAGGAGGTAGTTGTTGTGTGCTGGTGATGCCTTGGCCCTCTGTAATCGTGTAGATCGCGTCGGCTCCGACATTGCGCAGCGTTTCTGTGTTTCCATTGGGCCATCGAATGCTTACTGTCTCCATTACTTTCGCTTCACCCAGCCCAAAATGAATCCGCAAGTCATTCTGTGACAAATAGCTTCCCCCGCCCCGAACTTCGTTGAACTGCGTCATGCCCCCGCCGGTGATTGTTACCCGCGCTCCGATGGCGGCGCGATTTGACTTGGTGCCCACCAGCCGAAAAAGAACCCTGTGCCTCGGGCTCGGAACATCCTGTATGAAAAGCGACGGAGGCGCTCCCACGTTCAGAACGAGAATGCCTATGTTCCCGTCATTTTTCACGTCCCCAAACGCGGCGCCTCTTCGTGAAGCAAGCGGAACGGAGGAAAGTCCCGTTGTGCGCGTGATGTCTTCAAACGTGCGGTCGCCTTTATTCCGGAACAGAAACATCGGCTGCTTATATTTGGAGATATTGTTTGCAATGCTGTCCACTTGTGGATAAACGTGACCGCTGGCAACGAAGATATCCGCCCAGCCGTCATTATCAAAATCTACGAAACCGGTGCCCCATCTCACGTAGGGGTACACCACCTGCCCTATCTTTGAACTCCAGGCCAGATCCAGAAACCCGCGGGTCGGTCCCTCATTGTGATAAAGGTCATCGGCCTGCTCGGCAAAATTCGTGACCACGATGTCGAGAAGCCCGTCATGATCGAAATCTCCGAAGTCTACTCCCATCGAACCTTGTTCCTGTCCTTCCCCGCTGAGCGCCGTGCCCGAAAGCAGACCGATCTCTTCGAAGGTCCCGTCGTGTTTGTTGTGATAGAGATAGTTTGGCCCCGCGTCGTTGGCCACATACAGGTCCGGCCACCCGTCATTGTCGTAGTCTCCCCAAACGGCTCCCAGCCCGTAGTGCTTCGCGGGATCGCTGACTCCGGCCTTCTTGGAAACGTCTTCAAATGTGCCGTCGCCGCGATTATGGAAAAGGAAGTCGGTCTCACCCTCCATGCCCCATGGCCCGCATTGCACCAGGAGACCCTTGTAACGGCAATTGTGCTGGTTGCTGCCAGGTTCAGGAAGTTTGTTGATGTCCACATGAACATAGCGCGCTACGAACAAATCTACAAAACCATCTCGATCGTAGTCCGCCCATGCCGCACCCGTTGTCAGCCCATCCACTTTCAATCCGGCGCGCTCGGTCACGTCTTCGAATTTGCAGTTACCCAGGTTGCGATAGAGTGCAGTTCCTCCGTACCCAGTCACGAACAGATCCAATCGTCCGTCATTGTCGAAGTCCGCGACGGCCACTCCCATCCCCCAGCCCTTGCGGGTCAAGCCAGCCTGCTGTGTGATGTCCGTGAAATGGAAATCCGAATCCTGGTGATAGAGCGTCATCAGCAAATCGCCACCTTGCCGAAAGCGATCTACTGTCGATCCGTTTACCACGACGATGTCCAACTTGCCGTCATTGTCGCAATCGAAGAATCCTACGCCGCCGCTCATGGATTCGAGGATGTATCGTTTCTCACCGGAAATATGGGAGACCGTCAGACCGGACTCGCGGGCAACATCTTGAAAATGGGGATAGCTGGTCTGAGTATTCGCGGGAATAGAAAAGAGGACTGCCACACCAAAACAGACGACGCAAGAAATTCGCATGAGTGCCCTGGCTACCCCAGTTTAGTTTACGTGAAACAACAATGATCCAAAAGTTGTTTGCCGGACCCAATCCTCCTGATTTGAGGCGTTATTCCCCCGAAGTCCTGTGTACGCGCCGGCGTAGCGCGTCAAGCCATCTAAGAATGTAACCCTAGGGATCGCTCTTGCCTCCCTCTCGCAAGTTTACCTGGCTTGCCCTTGCCGTCGCTGCTGTATTGACCGCACTCCTCCTGCTTGTTGTCGTAGGAATTCGCCATCCCGAGACGAGTCTCCGGCTCTCTAATCTCTTGCAAGCCGCCATCGCCCTCTGGGCCACTCTCTGCTCCTTTTATGCTGCCAGACGTTCCTCGGGATATTTGCGCCAGCTTTGGATGCTCTTTGCCGCCGCGCTCTTCTTGGTCAGTGCTGCGCAAGCACTGGAGACCTACTATGAAAGTTTCGTTCACGCACCCCCACTGACGCCTTGGCCCTCCGACGTCCTTTTCGTTCTCTGGGCCACCCCCGCCCTCATGATGTTGCTGCCGCGGCCGGCAGAACCATCCGGCGCGATCGATTGGCAGCAAGTCCTAGATTTTGCCCAGATTGGGGTCGTGGCCCTTACCGCCTATCTTTATTTTTTTTATGTCGCATCCCGCTGGGAAGTCGAAGGCCAGCAAATGGTTGTCAAGATGATGCGTGTGCATGCGGTTCGCGATCTTGCGTTCGCTGCGGGATTTGCGGTTCGGGCCATCACCGTTTCTCCGCTCCCCATGCGAGCCTTCTTCAAGAGAATAGCCATCTTCTTTCTCTTGGATAGCGTTTCCAGCCTCGTTTTCATTTTCGGTTTGCGCACATATGGAACTAAGGCGGCCTGGACTGACTTTATTTGGTGCGCGCCCTTCTTGTTTGCCGCTGCCTTCGCGGCCACCTGGAATTTGGACCAAGAATCCATTCCGCGACAAACCGGCTCCGCATTTCGCGTGGTCGTCTTCTCACAGGCGTTGCCGCTTCTCATACCGCTGCTGGTTCTCTTCATGGGCCGCGGCATCGCCGCAGAGCAGCTCACCATCGCCTGGATTGCGGTCACGTCTTCCTTTGTTCTCTCCGCTGGCCGCCTCGTCCTGACCAACGAGAAGCAACGCCGGATCGCAGATCATCTTCTGCAGACGGAGCAGGAACTGCTCCGTTCGGAACACCTGTTTTCCACCGCGTTCCGTTCGGGCCCGGACCCTGTCGGTATCAGCCTCATCCCGGAAGGGCAATTTCTGGAAGTGAATGAAAGCTTTACACGATACACCGGTTATACCCGCGAAGAGACGATCGGAAAGACTGCCGCGGAATTAAATCTTTGGCTTTACCCCGCCCAGCGCATCGCGGTCATGGCCAGATTGCGTGAACAATCAGAAGTCCGGGAAGAAGAATTTCACTGCCGAATGAAATCCGGCGATATCCGCATTGGGCAGTTCTCCGGATCATTAATCGAGCTGGATGGGAAGCGCTGTGCTCTAGTCATCGTGCGCGATATCACTGCCCGCAAGAAGGCGGAAGATGCTCTTCGTGCCAGCGAGGAGAGGTTCCGCAATCTCGTTCAAGACTTCCACGTCGGCGTCGTCTTGCTGCGGCCCGACGCGAAAATTCAGTTTGCCAATCAGGCCGCACAACAACTCTTCGGAATCTCCATGGACCAGGCAAAAGGTAAGGATACTTCACAACTTGACTTGATTTCCTTTCGTGAAGATGGAACTGAGATTCCATTTTCAATGCGCCCCGGACCCCGTGCAATTCAGACGCGTCGGACCATTCAGAATGAAGTGATCGGCTGGCGCCGTCCCGACTCGACAGAGATTCTATGGACGCTGGGAAACGCTGTCCCTCAGTTCGCCGCGGATGGCTCAGTTTCCGCCGTCATCAGCACTTTTATCAACATCACCGAGCGCAAGCAGGCGGAAGAAGCCTTGCACCAGCTTTCCACCCGATTGCTCCAGCTCCAGGACGAGGAGCGCCGGCGCCTCGGCCGCGAGCGTCACGACAGTCTGGCGCAGAGCGTGCTCGCCGTGAATTTGAATCTCGCCCAGGCCGCTCAATCTTCCGCTTCTCTCAGCGAACGAGGGCGTAACTCCCTTGCCGAAGCACGGCGCCTGCTTCAGGATATGTCCCGGGAGATTCGTACTCTCTCTTATCTTTTGCATCCCCCTCTCTTGGACGAACTCGGTTTGGTCTCTGCCATCAAAGAATATGCCGAAGGATTCAGTGAGCGAAGCGGCGTGGAACTCAGTCTGGATCTCCAGACCGGTTTTGGCCGCTTGTCTCAGGAAGCCGAGACGGCACTCTTCCGCATCGTGCAGGAGAGTCTTACCAACATCCAGCGCCACTCCGGCAGTCCGACGGCCACTATTCGTTTGCGCGGTGATTCCGCTTGCGTCAACCTCGACGTCGCGGACCGGGGCCGCGGAATGGATAAGAATGCCGTCCAGCGCGGTAACGGTTCTGGAACCCGCCTGGGAGTTGGCATTCTTGGTATGCGTGAACGGATGACGCAGCTTGGCGGAACCCTTGAGATCGATTCCACTCCATCGGGAACCATCGTCCGCGTCACGATACCTTTGAGAGCCGAGGCTTCCCATGCCGGTTCGAATCCTCATAGCTGATGACCATCATGTGGTGAGGACCGGGCTCCGGGCACTTCTGGAGTCCAAATCAGGCTGGCAGGTTTGCGCTGCGGCCACAAACGGCCGCGAAGCGGTGGAGCAGGCCGGCCAACTCAAGCCTGACGTAGCCGTCCTGGACATTGGCATGCCCTTGCTGAATGGTGTAGAAGCCACCCGTCAGATCCGCAAACTCTCCCCTCACACGGAAATCCTCATTCTGACCATGCACGACTCCGAGCTCCTGGTTCACGAGGTGCTTGAAGCAGGTGCCCATGGATACATCCTGAAAGACGATGCGGATCGTAATCTGATCGCTGCCGTGGACGCGCTCCGCCGGCACAAACCGTTTCTCTCCCCGCGCGTGTCCGACGCAGTATCCAAGACGGTCCAGCACACTGGCGAGGGCTTCGCAACTCAACGTTCCTCTCGAAGCCGGTTGACCCCCCGTGAACGCGAAATCGTACAGCTTCTCGCCGAAGGGAAGAGCAATAAGGAAGTCGCCGCCGTCCTCGGGATCAGTGTGAAAACGGCGGAGACCCATCGCGCCAACATCATGCTCAAGCTTAACTTTCATTCCGTTACCGAACTGGTCCGCTACGCCCTGCGCAACAAGATGATCGACGGCTAGTCTATCTTTCGTCCGCCCTACAGGTAATTCCCTAGGGAATCCCAGGAATTTCATCCTCGCCTATGAGAATGCATACTCGCGTATCAGTTCGGAACACTTGTGTGCCTTGGAGTGTGCGATGGCGTCCACTAAGGGCCGGATTCGCGTCCTGGTTGCCGATGATTCGCCGATGGCTCTACGCTCCGTTTGCAAGTATCTGGCGCTGCAAGAGGGCCTCCAGGTTGTTGGCACCGCCCGCGATGGTCAGCATGTTCTGCACCAGGCCAAACGTTTCCGGCCCGACTTGGTGTTGACCGATCTCAGTATGCCTCGAATGAACGGTCTGGAGGCGGCAGCGGAGTTGCGAAAGTCGTTTCCTGGAATGCGCGTGCTTATCTTCTCGGAGCTAAGCGGCCTTTCTATCGGTGAGGAGTGTCTGCGGTCCGGCGCGGACGGGTTTGTTCAAAAAAGTCAATTGCCGGAAATGCTCATGCAGGAGGTTCGAAAACTTTTCCCCAACTGTCCGTGAGGGGAAGCAAGACGGGATCATGAAGGCAACTTTCTACAGAATTCTGGTAATGGAGAACGATTCCTCTTTTACCCAAATCATCTGCGATATGTTGGAGAGCGGTCAGAATTCTCCCTTTCAAATCGTGCTTGCTGGGACTGGCCCGGGCGATGTTGTCCCTAACCGTGTGTACGAGAGCGTCGATGCGCTGCTCCTGGATCTCCACCTTCTCAATGGCGCCGCGCTGACTCGCGTAACCAAAATTCACGCTCAATATAATTCCTTGCCGATCCTGGCCCTGATTCCGGCGCAAGAAGACATGCTGGGGGATCAAGTCCTGGCCGCCGGCGCTGCGGACTACCTGGTGAAGGAAACGCTCAGCCCGGAACTGCTGCAGAGAACTCTGAAATACGCCATCGAGCGTATGCGCGCCGAAAACGAAGTCCGTCAATCCGAGCAGCGTTTTCACGACCTCTTCGAAAATGCCAAGGATATTGTCTTCACGCTTGACCTGGATGGCAACGTCACCTCCTTGAACAAGTCTGCGGAAGAAGTGATGGGTTGGTCCAGAAGTGAAGCCCGGCAGATCAACATCAAGAATCTGGTGGCTCCGGAGCACCTCAATCTTTGCAGTCAGATGATGCAGCGCATCCTGAACGATGAGCCCTTGCAGCATTTCGAAATCAGCATGGTGCGTAAGGATGGCCGCAAGGTGCTTCTGCAAACCAGCGCTCGTCTGACCTATTCAAATGGACAGAAGGAAGGCGTGCAGGGAATTGCGCGCGATATTACGGAACGCCGCCACTTGGAAAACATGGTCCAGCAATCCCAAAAGTTGGAAGCGATCGGCCGTCTCTCCGGAGGACTGGCCCATGATTTCAACAACCTCCTGTGTGTAATTAGCGGGCACGCCGAGCTCTTGACCGAACAAATCCAACCGGAGCACCCGTCTCTCAGGAATCTGGCGCAAATCAAGAAGGCCGTGGACAGCGCCTCTTCTCTGACTCGCCAGCTCCTTGCGTTTAGCCGCAAACAGGTCTTTCACCCTCGAATCCTGGATCTGAACGCTATCGTTATTGAAACCGAAAAGCTGCTAGGACGCTTGATTGGCGAGCACATTGAATTCTTTTCCACCCTTCACCCCACACTGGGTCACGTGCGGGTGGATCCCGTTCAAGTGGAGCAGGTTCTTGTGAATCTCGTTCTCAATGCTCGTGACGCGATGCCGCTGGGTGGAAAACTTACCATCGAAACAGGCAATGTCGAATTGGGAGAGGGCTCCAGATCCAAGCATGCCATTGTTCCGGCCGGCAACTATGTTGTGCTCTCTGTTACCGACAACGGCTGCGGGATGGACGAGGAAACACAGAGCCGCATCTTCGAACCCTTTTACACCACGAAGGAGCTTGGCAAGGGAACGGGATTGGGCCTCGCCACCGTATACGGCATTATCAAGCAGAGTGGCGGCTTCATCTGGGTCTATAGCGAACCTGGTCAAGGCACAAGCTTCAAGGTCTACCTCCCTCGCATTGACAGGCCCACCACGCCTCTGCCCTCGATCAACACTCCGGCGGAGCTTCGCAAAGGGACGGAAACGATTTTATTGGTGGAGAATGCCGAGCCCTTGCGGACTCTTGCCAAGGAGTTCTTGAAAGGAGGCGGCTATGCCGTCCTGAAGGCCGAGAACGGTAAAGAAGCCCTGCAGATTGCAAGTTCCTTTGGCGGCACGATTCACCTGCTCTTGACTGACGTCATCATGCCGGGCATGGGAGGCAAACAACTTGCCTTGCACTTGTCGGGTCTTCGTCCCGCGACCAGAGTCCTTTATATGTCCGGGTATCCGAATGATGGCATTGTACAGTCCGGAATTCTGGCAACCGGCGTAGTGCTCCTCGAAAAGCCTTTCACTCGCGAAATTCTCCTGCGAAGAGTCCGGCAAGTCCTGGATGAGCCGCCGCAACCTACGTAGCCCTATTACAATTCTCTTCCTCACAATAGGAAGGTCTTGCTAAGTGAAATTAGTCAAGCGGAGGTTCGCGCAAGCGGTAAGATAAAACCTCTTGGTTGACGCAACTGCCTAATCCGCCGGCTGCGCTTCCGGCACGCTTCGCGCACTTCCCGCGATACTCCGCAGTCGCCGCCCCGGAGCCGGCCCCGTGGATTCACGCACCACAAACTCCGGCTCGATGGCAATCTCCTGCACGTATTCCCCTCGTCCTTCGATTTCATCGACCACCGTTTGTGCCGCGATCTGCCCCATCCTTACCAGCGGTTGTCTCACTGTGGTAAGACCCGGATTGGCGTAGGCCGCTCCTGGAATGTCATCGAATCCCACCACGGAAATGTCTTCCGGCACACGCAAGCCCGCTTCCTTGATCGCCCAGATCGAACCAATGGCCGATATATCATTGTAAGCAAATAGCGCGGTGAACGGCTGCTTCCGCGCCAGCAGTTGTTTCGCGAATGGATACCCAATTGCCGGCGTCGAATCGGTGCCCTCCAGTTGAATGGTTAACTCCGGCCGGATGCGAATGCCCAGTTCCTCGGCGACCTCGCAGATCGCGCTCCAGCGTACGGCGGAGTCCGAACTGATTGTCTGTCCCCTGATGAACGCGATCTCTTTGTGCCCTAATTTTTTCAAATGTTCCAGTGCCAGCCTTGCTGCTCGCTTGTGATCCAGCACAATATTGGTCACGCCTTCCACGCGCTCATGCCCTGCCACCGCCACCGTCGGCAGCGCCAGCTTTTCCATGATGGACGTGTCTGTCGTAATGAAGCCTTCCACCCCGCGCGTCAAGAGCATCTGCGCATAGGTTTGAAGCAGCTTCGGATCATGCCGGTGGATCACTGTCAGGAAGAAATAGTCATTCTTTCGCAGGTATTCTTCAATGCCGCTAATGACCATCGCGCCGTAAGCATCGCCAATCTCTTCCGCGATCACGCCAATCGTATACGTTCGCTTCAGTCGCAGAGTGCGCGCAAAAAAATTCGGTCGGTAGTTCAGTTCCTGCGCCGCCGCAATGATCCGATTTTTCGTGTGCTCCGGGATGGAGCGTGCCGCCGGGGAGTTATTTAGTGCAGCGGAGACTGTTCCAGCGGTAAGTCCAAGGTGCGTCGCAATGGTCTTCAGCGTAACCTTGTCGGAGCTGCGTGTGCCCGATTTCTTCCTCGGCAGGGGTGTCATCTCCAGCTCCCTCGACTACCTTGCATACTTGGCATATGGACAAGAATATGCCCAACCTCTCGACTACCTCCCGCCTTACTCGCGAGATATTCCCTTACCTGTCATTCTAGCCCAACTTCAGTCCCGCCACATACAACCTGCCGCGAAATAGATGGATCCCCGTTTTGGCTTTGCCATTGTCGCCACGTGCCCTCCAAGTAGCCATTTCCATGGATGACACCTCGACCGCAATTCCCCGCGGAAAGATCCCGCGCTCGATGTATCTTAAGAAGAAAGCCCGCAAGGGCTCTTGGGCTCCCATGAAAAAGCTGCGTTTCCTCATCTCGCTTACGACGGGCGACAACGATTATCAGATCGAACAGGCGCAGTCGGCCGAGCAAGCGGCCCGGAACCTCGGCGTGGAGGCTCAGATCCTCTACGCGAATAATGACGCGATCACCCAGAGCACGCAGATCTTGAAAGCGGTCCAGGCTGCCGAAAATCTCCGCCCCGATGCCATTGTCTTCGAGCCCGTCGGCGGCACTGCGCTGCCCCAGGTCGCCCGCGCCGCTGTTTCGGCGGGCATCGGCTGGGCGGTTCTCAACCGCGACGCCAGCTACATTCCCGAACTCCGCAAGCTCTCGTCCACCCCAGTCTTCGTGGTTACCTCGGATCATGTCGAGATCGGCCGCATTCAGGGCCGCCAGTTTGCTGCCCTGCTTCCCAAGGGCGGCGGCCTTCTTTATGTTCAGGGACCCACGGAGAATTCGGCGGCCAAGGAACGCACCCTTGGTATGCAGGAAACCAAACCTTCCAATATCCATGTAACTCTCTTGAAAGGGCAGTGGACAGAAGAAAGCGCGCAGCGCTCGGTCCGCTCCTGGCTCAAGCTCACCACTTCCCAAAAAGCAGCCATCGACGTCGTCGGCGCCCAGGACGATTCCATGGCGATTGGAGCGCGCAAAGCCTTTCAGGAACTCAACGAGTCGGAACAAGAACGCTGGCTCAAGCTGCCGTTCACCGGCTGCGACGGTTTGCCCAAGACCGGCCAGTCTTGGGTGCGCAGCGGCCTTCTCGCTGCCACCATCTACGTACCTCCCAACTCTGGCCAAGCCATCGACATGCTCGTCCAGGCCCTGCAACAGAAAAAGCCGTTGCCCGAGCGCGCTCTCACCACCGCCGTTTCCATCCCGTCTCTTCAGGAATTGAAGTCTCGCTGATCCTCACGCGCCGCTTTTGTCGCCTTCGCGACGGGAACCCTCTGCGCAGGTCCGCGCGCGATTCAGCAACAACTCCCGCTCCCGTGTGTTGCGCGTCAACGCAGCCGCGCGCTCGAACTCCGCTCGCGCCTCATCGGTGCGGCCAATTTTTGCAAGCAGGTCGCCGCGCACGCTCGGCAATAGGTGATACGCCTGGAGCGAGGGCTCGGCGGTCAGCGCGTCAACCAGCTCCAGCCCCGCTGCCGGACCAGATGCCATTGCGACTGCCACCGCACGATTCAGCTCCACAACCGGAGATGGCACGAGCTTGGCAAGCTCCCCGTAAAGCGTCACGATACGTGCCCAGTCTGTTTCCTCCGGGGTGCGCGCGCGGGCATGGCAGGCTGCAATCGCAGCTTGGAGTGCATACGGCCCCCGGCTGCCTCCGATCTTCCCGGCACGCTCGAGCGCGGCCAGCCCGCGGCGGATGAGGAGCTGATCCCAGAGCGCGCGGTTTTGATCGAGCAGCAGGATGGGCTCTCCCGACGGGCCTATGCGCGCGTGTGAGCGCGACGCCTGGATCTCCATAAGCGCCACCAGCCCGTGGACTTCCGGCTCCTGCGGCGCGAGCTCCGCCAGGATGCGGCCCAGACGCAGCGCCTCCTCACAGAGCCCAGCCCGCATCCAGTCGTCACCGGCGGTTGCCGAGTAGCCTTCATTGAAAATCAGGTAGAGAACCTCCAGCACCGACGACAGCCGGGCAGCGCGCTCGTCTCCGCGCGGAACCTCGAAGGGGACGCTCTTCTCGGCCAGCGTTCGCTTGGCACGAACGATTCGCTGGGCCACCGTTGGCTCCGACATCAGGAATGCACGCGCAATCTCTTCGGTAGTCAGTCCACCCAGCAAGCGTAGGGTGAGCGCAACGCGCGCTTCAGGCGAGAGAACCGGATGACAGGAGATGAACACAAGGCGCAGCAGGTCGTCACTGATGTCATCGTCAAGCGCGGTTTCGAAATCCGGCACGAGTGCCTCCTGCCGGGCATCGAGCTCACGACCAAGCTCCTCGTGCTTGCGCTCGAGGAGCTTGCTGCGGCGAAAGAGATCAATGGCGCGATGCTTGGCGGCGGCCATGAGCCAGGCGCCCGGGTTCTCCGGGATGCCCGACTCCGGCCACTGCTGGAGCGCGGCAACGAGCACATCTTGGGCGAGATCCTCGGCAAGGCTTACATCGCGCACGATCCTCACGAGGCCGCCGATAAGTCTGGGCGATTCGATCCTCCAGACGGCGTCAATCGCGCGATGAATATCGGTGGCGTTCATAGCCACCGATAACACCACCTTCAGGCCGCCAGTGCAAGGCTACCGGCGCACCCCGCTTAGCCCTTCGCGGCGCTCTGTGCTTGCGGCGCCTCGTAGACCTGGCGAAGCTCGCACTCGCCCTCGCCGACAACCCCGAGGAATCTCTTGGTCATTTCGATGGCCTCTGCCTTCGAGTTTGCCTGGAGGATGGCGAAGCCGCCGATTACTTCCTTGGCCTCGGTGAAAGGTCCGTCGCTCACGGTCGCCTTTCCGCCGGACATGCGAACGCGCGCCCCGAGGGCGCTTGGCAGGCAGCCCTCGGTGGCCAGCAGCGTGCCGGCCTTCATCTCCTGTTCGATCAGCTTGCCCATCTTGTCCATTTCCTCCTGTGTAGGAGGAACGCCTCTTTCCACGGACTTATAAACGCTTAGAAATTTCATGAACATCTCTCCTTGTAAGTTTGAGTTCGGCGCTGCATTGCCGATAATTCCTGTTCTACTGTGCGACGAATGACGTAATTCGGAATCGACGAGAGCTACCTATCATTTTTTCAGCGGTGGATAGGGAACCGTCGAATGCCTGTTTGAGTAAACCTCTACAGATTCGCGGCCATACGTATGCGCAAGAACGCCTATGCTTTGGGAACGAGGTCTTCCGGACTGAACATCTCGCGAATCTCGGTTTCGCCTTCCCATCCCGGCCAGTGTTTCTTGTGAAGTTCCATGAAGCGCTTCGCGCTTTCGATCGCCTCTTCTTTCGACTTCAAGTCAAATTGCGCATACCCGCCGACAACCTCCTTGGCCTCCGTGAAAGGCCCGTCAATGACGGTGACTTGCCCTCCCTTAAGCCGAACGCTGGCGCCCTGAGCGGTGGGACGGAGCCCTCCGCTGCCGACCATCGCGCCGGATTTGACCGCATCTTCGCTGAGTTTCCCGATGGCCTCCATCAACTCCTTGGGCGGGAAGCCCCATTTCTCGGCGGACTTAACAATCATCATGAATCGCATTTTCATTTCTCCTTGTGGTTTCGGGTCGGGAGCTGGGTCGTCCTGACATTCTCAACCGCCGGAATCCAGCCTCCCCTTAACACGTCGAACCATGTGCAACAAAATCGACAAGCCCTCCAATTTTTTTTGATTTTTCGCTATCGCCCTAGCCAGATTACGACTTCGCGGCTTTCTTCTGCAGTTCGTCGCGCAGCGCCTGCTCGCGCGCCGCTTCCTCGGCGGGGAAGATGTCGGACGGGAAGTCCGACGCCTCGAACACCTGCCGGATCTCTACCTCAGTTCCCCCGTCGAACGGGGCGCGCTTGAGCCATTCCACCGCTTCTTCCATGGACTTCACCTGCCACAACCAGAAGCCGGCGATGAGTTCCTTGGCCTCGGTGAAGGGGCCGTCGATCACCATGCGCTGTTGTCCCGAAAACCGGACTCGCTTGCCCTTCGAGCTCGATTGCAACCCCTCGCCGGCGAGCATCACGCCGGCCTTTACCAGCTCCTCGTTGAACTTCCCCATCGCAGCTAAGATTTCCTTGCTCGGCAGAACTCCTGCTTCCGAGTTCTTGTCCGCTTTCACTATCACCATGAATCGCATCGTCCATATCTCCTCTTGGTTTATAGTTCCTCGTTTGGCGCCGGACTTCCTGACGGCCTCGATAGGCTGAACCCGGCCTCCATCTACACGTCGAACGAGCAACAGTGAAATCGACAAATACGGTAGCTTTTTTGAGAGAATTTGTTAAGTGTTGGCACGGCTTGACCTTATCCCTCGAAGCTTTCACCCGCTAGCTCGCCCCGGCCACAGCAAGGAGTAGCGGCCAAAGGGATAGCAACATCTGGAACAAACACTCCCAAAGCCGATGTTCAAGCCCATTCGCCTGCATTATTTGCCAGGCCGCCAGGACGATAGAAGGCAATAGCCCCAGCCCCGCCACGCCACAGAAAACTTCCCTTAACTGGCCTACGGCGCATCCCAGGTTCTCAAACAGAAAATAAATCCCGAGCCCGCCGAGGGCGGTTACGCCAATCGTTCTAAGTCTCGGAGTGCGTGTGTGCTTCCTTTCCATAACGGCCTCCCCAGGGCACCTTCCATGGCTCTACCTACATGTCGAACGGGAGGCCGCAAAATCGACATTCGCTGTGTCCTCTTCCCGCTGATTTTCTTACCCACTATTCCGGCGACCTCCCGCATCCTACAGTTTCGTCACCCCTGCGCGCTGCGGCGCACACCCGCCCTTCGCAGCGCGCCTCACCTCTGCATGAGCCTGCTGCTCCTCGCAATCCACAGGAATCCATTAGAAAAACGATTTTCGTCGCTTGTTTACCCGTCACACTGACGTATAATGCGTCGGAAACATTGCTGCTTACTCCATTGCTGCGTTCGCCGAGGAGACGCGCATGAAGAAACCGCGCAAGGACTCCGCTCTCGACCGGAGACAGTTTCTTGCTGCCACGGGGGGCCTGCTCGCCGCTGCCATTCCGGGTTCGACAAAAGTCGCCGATGCCGTGGAAGCCGCCGCTCCGTCATCAAGTTCTCGTGCCCCGAAGCCTTCCGGGTCCCTCCGCAAGATTCCCATCGGAGTCTTTGATCCCGTCTACGAACATCTTTCTCTCGACGCCATGCTCGATAAGGTCAGCGCCCTCGGTCTCGAGGCCATGGAAATCGGGACCGGCGGCTATCCCAATAATCGCCATTGTCCCCTCGACGAGCTCATCGCCGATCGCACCAAGGCCAAGGCCTGGCAGAAAAAGTTTGAAGGCAAGGGCATCCGCGTCGCCGCGCTCAGTTGCCACGGCAACCCCATTCATCCCGATGCCAAACACGCCCAGAAAGACGTAGACACCTTTCGCAAGACCGTCCTCCTCGCCGAAATGCTCGACGTGAAAGTCATCGTCGGTTTTTCCGGCTGTCCCGGCGGCACGCCTCAGGACGCCCAGCCCAACTGGATCACCTACCGTTGGCCTCCTGAGTACGCTCAAATGCAAGATTGGCAATGGAAAGACAGGGTCATCCCCTACTGGAAGGAAGCAGCCAAATACGCGCGCGATCACGGCATCAAACGCCTGGCGTTCGAAATGCATCCGAACTTCGTTGTTTACAACCCTCGAACGCTGATGAAGCTCCGCGAAGCCGTCGGCGAAGAAATCGGAGCGAACTGTGATCTGAGCCACCTTTTCTGGCAAGGCTGCGATCCCGTCGAAGTCATTCATTTCCTCGGCAGGCAGGGAGCCCTCTTTCACGCCCACATGAAGGACACGACCTTCTATCCTGAAAATGTAAACAAATATGGTGTCTTGAACTTCGCCTTCGAAAATTCCGACCTCGACTCCGCCTCCGAAACTTTCCGCGCCGTTGGCTACGGCCACAGCGCCAGCCTCTGGAAGTCCGTCATCAAGGCTTACATGGACGTCGGATTCGAAGGCATTCTCAGCATCGAAAATGAAGACCCGATTCTGCCCGGAGAAGTGGGCGTCGAGCGTGCGGCTTACGTCTTAAAAAATGTCCGCCGGGAGCTTTTGGGAGAATAGCGTGCGAAGACGCGAATTTGTCGGCGCGTGTGCCGCAGCGGCTTTGGCCGGTGCCGCTGCCGGCCCATCGACGATGGCGCGCACCGCGTCGGCTGCCTCCGAATCCGAGGGCGTCCCTTTCTCCCTCTCCGTAATGCTTTGGACTATCTACCGCGATCTTCCATTCGAACAGCGCCTCGCGAAAGTAGCCGAAGCGGGCTACCACGCCGTCGAGCTGGTCGGAGAATTCAAGGACTGGAAAAAGCAGGATTTTGCCAACGCTCGCCGCAAGAAACGCGAACTCCGCGTCGAATTTGACGGCACCACCGGCGTCTGGCAGCCCCTGGCCGATGCCTCCGCTCGCGAAGTCTTCCTCAAATCTCTCCGCGAATTTATTCCCACCATGCGCGAACTCGAATGCACTCGCCTCATCATGCAGACCGGCGACGCCGTTCCCGGTCTGTCGCGAAATGAAATGCACGCCAATTGCATCGAAACCCTCAAGCGCGGCGGCGAAATTGCCGCGGAAAATAACATCGAGCTCCTTATCGAAAATATAGACCCCGAAGAAAATCCCAAATATTTCCTCACTCTTTCCGCCGAAGGTTTCGATATTGTCCGCTCCGTCGGCAATCCTCACGTCAAATTTCTCTACGATTTTTTTCACGAACAGATTGCCGCCGGCAATCTCATCGCCAAGCTCGAAAAAAATATCGATCTCGTCGGCCTCGTCCACGTTGCCGACGTTCCCGGCCGCCACGATCCCGGAACCGGCGAAATCTATTATCCCAACATCTTTCGAGAGCTCGGCGAACTCGGCTACAGTCGCTACGTCGCGATGGAATTCATGCCCAAGGGCGAAGTTGTGCCGGCCCTTCGTGCCGCCCGCGATATGGCGCTCAAGTTCGGCCGTCCCGATAAAAAGCAGTCTTCCAACACGCTTCACTCAGGGAGGTTCTATGCATCGGCGTGAAATGTTACGAATGCTTGCCGCGGGTGCCGCATTGCCGGCACTTTCCACCGACATGTTCGCATTCTTTCGCGGCGCACATCCCGCGGCTGGCTATGCGCTCCGCACTCTCAATCCGCACCAGAACGCCACCGTTGTCGCTATGATTGATCAGATCATTCCGGAAACGGACACCCCCGGCGCGAAGGGCGCCCGCGTGAACGAATTTATCGACGTCATTCTCACGGAGTGGGCCAACGATACGGAGCGAAAAAACTTCCTCGACGGCCTTGCCGGCGTCGACAAAAAAAGCAACGAACTCTTCGCTAAAGATTTTGTGGACACTCCGCCTCCGCTTCAGCTCACGCTTCTTCGCGCCCTGGATGAAACCGCCGCGTTCGAATCGGCCATCCGCCCGCCTCGCCGCGAGGACGAAGTGGAAAACCCCTACAGGCAGCTCGAAGGCAATTTCTTTTCCGTCTTCAAAAACATCACCCTTCACGGTTATTACACTTCCGAAATTGGTTTCACCCAGGAACTCAAACTTCAAATTATTCCCGGTGCCCAGTATGGTTGCGTTCCGCGCGGCCCCGGTCTCGGCGACGCCTGAAAAAAGGGAGCGAACATGGCCACGACAAATTACGACGCAATCGTTATCGGTTCAGGCATCACCGGCGGCTGGGCTGCAAAAGAGCTCACCGAAAAGGGCCTCAACACTTTGGTTCTCGAAGCGGGCCGTTCGATCGTCCCCGAGCGCGATTATGTCGAGCACGTCCCCGTTTGGGAACTCAAGCACCGTGGCTGGGACGATCGCAGCGAGCGGCAACGCACCCAGCCCATCCAGCGCGAGGTCTACTACGCCTGCGATGAATACTCCCATCAGTTTTTCGTCAATGACCAGGAAAATCCCTACTCCAGCGATCCCGGCAAACATTTCTCCTGGATTCGCGGCCGCCAGGTCGGCGGCAAATCCCTCACGTGGGGACGCCAGAGCTACCGCTGGAGCGATCTCGATTTCGAAGCCAATTTGAAAGAGGGAATCGCCGCCGACTGGCCGATTCGTTACGCGGACATCGCCCCCTGGTACGACTACGTCGAAGAATTCGCCGGCATCAGCGGCCAGCCCGAAGGATTGCCGCAACTCCCCGACGGAAAGTTTCTCCCACCCATGGAACTCACTTGCGTCGAACAGGATCTCCGCGCCGCCATCGCAAAGAACTTTGACGACCGCATCTTGACCATTGGCCGTTCCGCTGTTTTGACCCGCGTCCACAAAGGCCGCGCCGCTTGTCACTACTGCGGCGTGTGCCACCGCGGCTGCATCACCGGTTCCTATTTCAGCAGTCTGAGTTCGACGCTTCCTGCCGCGCAAAAAACTGGCCGTCTCACCATCCGGCCCTACAGCGTCGTCCACAGCCTCGCCTACGATTCGAAAGCCCGCCGCGTCAGCGGTGTTCGTGTGATCGATGCTCAAACCAAGAATCCGCTCGAATTCAAATCCCGCATCTTTTTCGTCTGCGGTTCCACACTCGAATCCACGCGCATTTTGCTGAATTCCGCCACTCCCGAATTTCCCAACGGCCTTGCAAACTCCAGCGGCGAACTCGGCCACAATCTCATGGACCACCACATGGGCGCCGGCGCCAGCGGCAGAATGCCCGGCCACGAAGATAAAATGCCTTTCGGCAATCGCCCCAACGGCATCTACATCCCGCGCTTTCGAAACGTAAAATCCAAGCACAAGGATTTCCTCCGCGGCTACGGCTACCAGGGCGGCGGAAGCCGCGCCGGCTGGTCCCGCGGCATGGGCATGAGCGGCCTCGGCGTGGAATTCAAGAACACGCTGAAAATGCCCGGCCCCTGGTACATGGGCATGGGCGGTTTCGGCGAGTGTCTCCCCATCCACAACAATTTCGTCGAAGTGGACAAAGAAAAACTCGACGCCTGGGGCATTCCCACCCTCAAGATTCACTGCGACTGGAGCGAAAACGAACACGCCATGTCTAAGGACATCGCCATCCAGGCCGCGGAAATCCTGGCCGCCGGCGGCGCGACGGACATCACCGTCTGGCAGAAAATTTCTGCCCCCGGTCTCGCCATTCACGAAATGGGCACCGCCCGCATGGGCCGCGATCCAAAAACCTCCGTGCTCAACGCCAACAATCAGGCGCACGATGCCAAAAATCTTTTCATAACCGATGGTGCCTGCATGGTTTCTTCTTCGTGCGTGAATCCGTCGCTCACCTACATGGCGCTGACGGCGCGCGCGTGTGATTTCGCCGTTTCCGCAATGAAGAAAAATGAGCTGTAGGGAGAAGTCGTCCATATGCCCCAGGTAATTCGCTCTCCGAAACAGTACGACGTCTGCATCATCGGCTCGGGCGCGGGCGGCGGCATGGCCGCGAAAATTCTCACGGAAGGCGGCCTGAGCTGCGCCTTGCTTGAAGCCGGCCCAAACGTCAATCCCGAAAAAGATTTCAAGATGTGGACGTGGCCCTACGAATTGCCGCATCGCGGCGCCGGCGTGGGCGGCCACGCGCGTGAAAATTTTAGCGAATTCCTCGCCCCCAACGGAGCCTGGGAAATTGCTGGCGAGCCCTACACCTCCGCCCCCGGTGCTAATTTCCAGTGGTTCCGCTCGCGCATCGTCGGCGGACGCACCAACCACTGGGGCCGCATCGCGCTGCGGTTTTCTCCCGTCGATTTCAAATCTGCCACGCGCGACGGGCTCGGCGACGACTGGCCCATCACCTATGAAGACCTCGCGCCGTATTACGACAAAGTTGAATCCTATATCGGCGTTTTCGGCACCAAAGAAAATGTCTCCAGCGCGCCCGACGGCGTCTTTCTCCCTCCGCCCAAACCTCGCTGCACCGAGCTGATGGTCAAAAAGGCTTGCGACAAGCTCGGCATCATTTGCATTCCCTCACGCCTCGCCATTCTCACTCGCTCCGTAAACGGGCGTTTGCCCTGCCACTACTGCGGCCAGTGCGGTCGCGGCTGTGTCACGGCGTCGAACTTCAGTTCCAGCCAGGTCCTGCTTCCTCCCGCGATGAAAACGGGGAAGCTGACGCTGATCACCGGCGCCATGGCGCGCGAAATCATCGTCAACAAAGATGGCAAAGCCGAAGGCGTCTCCTACATTGATAAAGCGTCGCGCACAGAAAAGCGCATCAACGCGCGCGCGATTGTGGTTGCGGCCAGCGCCTGCGAATCCGCGCGCCTGCTGCTGAATTCCAAGTCGCCGGCTTTTCCGAATGGGATTGCGAATTCTTCGGGCACGGTCGGCAGATATCTCACCGATTCCGTGGGGAGCAGCGGCCGTGGCCACTTCCCGCAATTGGAAAAGATGCCGCACCACAATCACGACGGCGTGGGCGGCATGCACATGTACATGCCGTGGTGGAAATTCGACCGCAAGAACGATTTCCCGCGCGGCTATCACATCGAGTTCAACGGCGGCTACGAGATGCCCGGGGTCGGCATGTTCGATGGGCTGTGTCGCGAGGAGGAAGGTTATGGCGCAAAGTTGAAGCAGCGGGCGCGCCAGTATTACGGCACCACGATCGGCTTCGCCGGCCGCGGCGAAATGCTTCCCAATCCGGATACCTATTGCGAAATCGATCCCGACGTCGTCGACCAGTGGGGAATTCCCGTGCTGCGCTTCCATTTCAAGTGGTCGGAATACGAGCTGCGTCAGGCCAAAGACATGCAGGATACATTTCGCAGCATTGTCGAGACTATGGGCGGCGAGTACAAAACGAAAACTTCCATTGACGGCCAGTATCCCTTCGGAATTGAGGAAGGCGGGAAAATCATTCACGAAGTAGGCACCGCGCGCATGGGCGCCGACCCGAAAACCTCCGTGCTGAATGGATATTGCCAGGCGCACGACGTGAAAAATCTCTTTGTAGCCGATGGCGCGTCGCTGGTGACCAATCCGGACAAGAATCCAACGCTGACGATCATGGCGCTCTCCTGGCGCGCCTCCGACTATCTCTTGGACGAAGCCAAGAAAGGCAATCTCTAACATGTCCCGCCAAAAATGTTTTTCCCGCTTGTGTAGGCGCATGGCTTTAGCCATGCCCGCCCCATCTTCCCTCCTCTTCTCTGCGATCTCTGTGTTAAATTTCTTTTCCTTCCGTGGTGAGGCACGCCCATGAATGAATCCATAAGCCGCCGCGACGTCCTCCGCACTCTCGCTTTTGGAGCGGCGAGTAGCTCGGTGCTACAGGTGATTCCAGCGGCCGCCGCCGAGTACGTCCACCAGATGTTGCACAAGGAGAAAGCCGCGGCTCCGGCAGGGAAGTACACGCCGAAATTTTTCCCTGCGCCGCAGTACGCCACGCTCATCGCGCTCTGCGACACGATTATTCCCAAGGACGAAAAATCTGGCGGCGCGGTCGAAGCCGGCGCTCCGGAATTCATCGATTTGCTGGCCAGCGAAAACGAAAAGTATCAGCTGCGTCTCGGCGGCGGTCTCTTCTGGCTAGATGGCTTTTGCACCGACCGCTACGGCAAGGTTTTCCTGGAATGCACCCCGGAGCAGAAGAAAGAAGTGCTGGATCTGATCGCCTTCCGGAAAAACACCAAGCAGGATTCCTCGCTCAGCCAGGGCGTGGCCTTCTTCGCCTTCCTACGCCGCCTCACCTGCGACGGCTTCTACACCAGCAAGATCGGCATCGCCGACCTGCAATATATAGGTAACGCCACCCTGAGCGAATTCCCCGGCTGCCCGCCTGTGCCGGAATAGACCTAGTCTGGGTGCTAATTCTTCATTTTCTATTGCTTACGGGCGCCAAATTCATTCGAATGGAGTACTATAGAATAAACTATTTGACAAACTAACATTTCCGTGCTACCCTGACTTGTGAATTCGCGACCACAGCCCGGCAAATCCCGCCTTTCCACTCCGTTCATCCCACTTTTCCCATTTTGGAACTGATCTCTCTCGCTCTTTTTCTCGCTCTTGCCGCTCTTTGCTCCAAGAGTGTTCAGCAATCCCTTTCCAATCAATCTCTTCCGCACTCTTTCTCAGAAATGCCGGGGTGTATGGGTCTCGCTCACCAAAAATCTCAAGTAAGACTTGAAGTCACTCCAAGCGAAAATCTCACAACTGAGGATCAACATGAACGAACAATCCATCAACTCTAGTTCCACCAACGACTTGCCCCGTTGCCAGCACCGCACGCGCACCGGCCGCCGTTGCCGCCATGCCGTCTCCAGCGCCGCCGCCGGTCTCTGCGCCAAACACGCCCCGTCCCGCCCAAACCGCTTCGAGGAGTCCGACCTATCCGCCTCCCTCACCGAATTCAAGTCCGCCGTCCCCATCAACGGGTTCCTTTCCCGCCTCCTGCTTCTTGAGGCTGAAGACCGCATCTCCCCGCGCCGCGCTGCGGTCATGGCCTACACCTGCAATTTAATCCTCCGCACCCTCCCCGCCATCGACCGCGAACTCCATCCCGAGGACCAAGACGAACGCCAGATCATCATCGACCTCCCTCCCCCCGCCGCGACGATCCCGTTCCTCCAAGCCACCCCGTCATGGATTGGCTCACCCCGGCGCCCGCGTCCCAAATTCCAAGGAGCCCTTATGAGAATTACTAGCTGCGGTCGGGGTCGAAGGTTTGGTCGAGATAGATCCACAGGACGCGGGCGAGGAACGTTATCGCTGGGACGAGCGGCAGAAACAAGAACACGGCCCAGACGGCGGCTTTGGTGATCCACCAGCCGGTGACGGCCTACAGAAAGCCGGCTATGAATGCGACGACCGGCAAAGCCAGCGCGTAGCTGATGTACATCGCGCCGAGGAAGTAGCCGGGTTCGCGCTCGTAGCGGAGATCGCAGACGGAGCAGCGTTCATACATTTTCGGGAAGCCGAGAAAGATGGAGTGGCGAAAGATTCTTCCGACGCGGCAGCGGGGACAGCGGTGGTGAAGAATGTCGTTGAAGGTAGAGAGCGCGCCGGGTTTCATGGGAGCGATTCAGTGTAGCGCGAGAGTCGAGGAGGGGAGAATGAGGGGCACCCTCCGCGGCGGGTGCCCCTACAAGGGAATTACGGATTTAGGATTTGATTTGACCTGAGGCGGCGTCCCAGGTGACCGCGGCGTGGCGGAAGTAGGATTCGTTGGCCATGTGGCAAGCCAGCGCGGCGTTGTGGCCGAAGACGGCGTCTTCGGTCACCTGCTGATGGTTCTTCGCGCCCTGGAAGAATTTCCAGAGATGCGGTTTAACCTCGTCCCAGGAGACGCCCTTGTACGTGAAGGCTTCCGCGAGAGGCTCCTTGCCGGGAGCCGGATCATGCTTGGCGTGGAATTCCTTCAGGTATTCAGCCTGCATGGCTCGGGGGTAGCTGCTCATGTAGTAGCAGGGAGACTCTTCCTGGCCGGATTGCGGCGAATAGGTGATGGTGGTTTCGGTGACTTCGAGGTAGCCCTTGGAGCCCTGGAAACGGTAGACCTCCGGCGATTCGCAGCCGAGATTGAGCCGGAGGTAGGCGGGAATATTCTTGCTGGAGTACTCGAAAAGAGTGGCATGGACGTCCGGCATGTTGCGGCCATCGGGCCAGCGGAGAATTCCGCCCATGGACATGACGCGGCGAGGCGGCTCGTTCCAGCCGAGCATGTAATTCATGCCGCTGACGAGATGGACCAGGAGATCGCCGGCGACGCCGGTGCCGTATTCCTTCCAGCAGCGCCAGCGCGCGAAAATTTTTGCGTCGAAGGGACGCTTGGGAACGGTGCCTTGCCAGGTCTCCCAATCGAGAGTCTGCGGCGTGCAATCCGGCGGGGGAGGATACTCCCAGGCGCCGCAAGCGTCGTTACGGCCGAGGGAGCCTTCGACAAGATTGAGATCGCCGATGATGCCGGAGGCGAGGAGTTCCTTGGCTTTGGCGCAGAGGACGGAGCTCACGCGTTGCGAACCGATCTGCACCACGCGGCCGGTTTTTTTGGCGGCGGCGACCATGGCGATGCCGTCGGCGGGCGAATGGGACATGGGCTTTTCACAGTAAATATCTTTGCCTGCGTTGACGGCGTCGACGACGACTTGCTTGTGCCAATGATCGGGGACGGCGACGATTAGGCAGTCGATCTCCTTGTTGTCGAGGAGTTCCTGATATTTGCGAGTGGTGTAGATCTTGGAGCCGGCGATTTCCTTGGCGAGCGTGTGGCGGCCATCGTAGAGGTCGGCGGCGGCGACGCATTCAACGCCGGGGAGCTGAATGGCGCTGGTGAGCAAGCCGGAGCCTTGCATGCCGACGCCAATAATGCCGAAGCGGATGCGGTCGCTGGGAGCGACGGGAGCGGTGGGCAGCGGAATTTTCTCTGGGTCGAGAATGATCGTGCGCGCGGCGACCAAGGCGCCCGTGACGCCGGCGCTGCGTTGCAGGAATTCGCGGCGGGAAAGATCTTTTTTCATGATGCGCTCCTGAAGAAAGTTGATGGTACAAAGTTGAAAGTACAAACCAGAAACCACGGAACAGAGTGCTACCGCACTCCAAGATTATTTCAGCGGCTGGACGCTGACTTCTTTGAAAAAGACGACGTCGTTTTCGCTGTGATTCTGGAGGCCGATGTAGCCCTCGTTGGGGCGTGTGCCGTGCTGCGGCTCGAAATCGAATTTGCGCTCGGGGACGGGCTGGCCTTCAGTGTAGTCCGTGACTTTTACGCCGTTGAGCTCAACGATGGTGTGCGGTCCGTCTAGCGTGATGACCATGGTGTTCCACTCCGGACCCGGTTTGCCGGGCTTCGCGAGCGGCTTGGTGAGCGAGTAGAGCGTGCCGGTGATGTGGTAGTCGTCCTCGTTGGATTTTTCCGGCTCGTTATCAATTTGCACTTCGTAGCCATAGTGGACGGGCATCCATTCTTCGCGCGGCTCGATGGGAATGCGGATGAAGACGCCGGAATTGTCGTTGTGGTCGCGCATCTTGAAAACGACGCGAAGGCGGCAGTTGCTGAGTTTGCCGCCGGTCCAATAGAGGAGGCCCATGCCGCCGTGCGTGCGGATAAGGCCGTCTTCGACGGTCATGCTGCCGGGGCCGACGTGCTTCCAGCCGGTGAGATCTTTGCCGTTGAAGAGCGGCTTCCAGGCGGGGGATTGCGGCCGCGCGGCGGCGATAATGAAAAAAGTCATGATGGCGAACAGAGCGGTGAGCGTGAGCGGCTTTCGCATCGTGATGATTCCTCCGGAAAAAGAGGACAGGCAAGAATGCCTGTCCCACAGTTAGAAACGCAATGTTTGCAGGTAGTCGTAACTGATTTTTATGTCGTCAAAAGCGGATTTGGGTTCGTCGTTCTCGACGAAATAATGTTTGATGCCGGCTTTGCCGGACTGCGCGAAAATGCGCTTCCAATCCACGGAGCCCTGACCGACGTCGGCCATGCGGCCGCCGAATTTAACGGACTGGCCCATCGCCCCCTGGTAAGTACTCGGTGTGGATGCGTCTTTGATCCAGTCCTTGACGTGAACGAGCGGGAAACGGCCGGGATATTTTTCGAAGTAGGCGAGGGGATCTTTGCCGGCGACGCTGATCCAGCAGAGATCCAGTTCCATGGCCACGAACTTGGGATCCAGCTCGGCGAGGAAGAAATCGTAGGGGAGCTTGCCGCCGAGCGATGCGGCGGGGTCGAATTCGAACGAATGATTGTGGTAGGCGAACTGGATGCCGGCTTTCTTGCTGGCTTCGCCGGCACGATTGAAGAGATCGACGGCACGCTTCCAGCCGCCGGGCTCGACGCGCTGCTTTTCGTCAATCCAGGGGCAGACGATGTAGCTGTGGCCGACGGTTTTCGCGGCCTCCAGAGCTTCCGGCCACTTTTTTTCGACGGCGTCGTAGCCGACGTGGCAAGAGGGCGAGGCTAGGGCGTTCTTGTCGAGGATGGCGCGGACATCCTTGGGCGAATGATCGAAGTAGCCGGCGAATTCGACTTCCTTGTAACCGGTGGCGGCGACTTTCGCGAGGGTGCCTTCGAAGTCGGTTTTCATGGCGTCGCGAACGGTGTAGAGCTGGACGCCGATACGGTCGATTTTGTGCGCCGAGTCCGAGGCCCAGGATGGGCGCGAGGCGGCCAGGGTTGCTGCGATGGAGGTGCCGATAAAGGTGCGTCGATTCATGGGCCGCATTTTACTCTTTCCGAGTGAAAAAGGAACCGTGATTCACTGAAAAAAGAAGGGCGGCGTTAATGGAAACGCCGCCCTTCTTGCCAGTTGTTAGATTAGAAGTAGAACCGCAAACCGAACTGCATGCGGCGCGGATCGTGTGTGCCACTCAAGTGCAGAAAGGTGCTTGGCGCAGGCGCGAAGCTCGAGTCAATGGCGTTGAACTGCGTATGGTTGAAGACATTGAACGTTTCCCAACGGAAATCGAAGCCTGCCCTCTCGTTAATCGGGAACTTCTTGAAGACGCCGAAGTCGAAGTTGAGGCGTCTGGGCAAGTTCAAGGTGTTCCGACCGAGGTTTCCAAAGGTGAGTCCCGTGGGAGCAGCGAAAGCTGCTGGATTATAGAAGAGGGGCCCGCGATTGGAAGGATCCTGATTAGCGGTAAACCCCGAACCGGGGTTCGAAACCAAGTCGGGACGCGAACCGGTCCCCGTGCCATTTCCTACGCCGGCGTTATCCGTGGAGTTCGTCACGTTAAAGGGGGTGCCAGTTTGGGCGACGGTGATACCCGAAACCTGCCAGCCGCCAAGAAGCCGATGGGAGATTCCACTGCCCTTGAAGAGCGGCAAGGCGTAGACATAGCTGATCGAGAGGTTGTGACGTTGATCGAAATTGGAGCTGGCGCGATTGGCGGCAAAGTTGTAGGCGTTGACAAACGCGGTATCGCCCCGGTCGGAAGAATCATCAATGGAGTGGCTGTAAGTGTATGCCACGCTCAACGTCAGATCGCCGACGGTTCGTTGCGCGCCAATCTGCAGGGAATGGTAGATCGAATTCGCGGCGTCCCGAAGTGTGTTGACGTTGCTGAACCCAGGGAAATTGGTGCGCTGCGCATCCACGTTAACGTTTCCGCAAGCGACATTAAGATTGATGAGTGCCTGTCCTGTAACGGGTACGCCGCTGGGCGTGGTCAGAGTTGTGCAATCGTTAGGGCCGATCGCTTCGCCCGGCTTGTACGGATTGGCTGAGGCCGGAACCGGGTGAAGCTGGTTGGCGTTGCTAAGAAGCGTCAAATGCGTGCCTTTGCTGCCAACGTAAGCGGCTGACATCACTATGTGAGAAGGGAGTTCCTTCTGCACGCTAAGGTTCCATTGCTGCATGTAAGGCCAAACGGCTTTATCTGGAATGGACACTGGGACGAGAGGGAAGAGCGAACTACCGCCCGCACCTATATTCGCGTAGCCGGTTATGTTGTTCTGCGTCGACGTGAGCACCAAAGGCGGAGAGCCTTCCAAAGATTCGGTATTTCCTTCGTTGCCGTTTGTGTGCTCGAAGAAAACGCCATAGCCGCCGCGAATGGCCATCTTGCCATCACCCTTAGGATCAAAGGCAAATCCAATGCGCGGGGCTGGGTTAAATAAATGGCCTTTTAGGCAGCCAGCGTTGGTCGAGGATCCAACGCTAGCGGAAGGATACGCTGCGAGAATGGAAGCAGGGATGGCGGAGGTTCCTCCTTGCCCGCCGCACTGAACGAAGCCGTCGAAGGGATTCCCGCTACCTGCAGCTCCAACGAGGGCGCCCGTAACCGGGTCAATTGCCGGTGCATTGGCTGAGACGAACCCGTTGGTGTCGAAGTTAAAGGCCTGCTTGTAGCGCTCGCGGTATGTCCCAAACAAGCTGACGCGCAAGCCAAGATTCAAGGTGAGGCGTTTGGTGATGCGCCAGTCGTCCTGGAAGTACGGTTCTACGATCCTGTAGCGGTCGTAATACTGTGTTTCTTTGCTCCACTGCTTGTAGCTTGCGACATTTCCGAGTAGCAGGTCGGCAAAGGAATTTCCAGTGGAGATCGCGTGGGAGGTATCGAAAGTCAGAATGCCCTGGACGTTGGGAGAGTTGGCCTCGTTCTTTTGCGCGAACACTAAATAAGCGCCTAATTGTAAAGTGTGCGTACCAAGAACCTTGGTCATGTTGTCGCGATAGGTGTACGTGGGGTTGGCGTTGTGCCACGGGAAATAGCCGGTATCCTGGCCGAAACTAGTACCGTAAGCGACGTTAGTCTGGAGGAAAATGGCCGGAAGCTTGTTTCCGAAGCCATTATTAAAGATGGAGCCCATTGCGAAGCCAGAGGGCAGCGCAACGGGGCCGCCGGTCGTGAGAAAGATGTGGTCACCAGTGTAGCTAGCCACGAATTCATTGAGGAGTGTCGGGGTAATGCTGGCGTTCAGGCGCGCCACGAAACTTGTCCCAGGCCCCACGAAGTTGGTGGTGACGTTCAGAAAGCTAGAGGTAGAATTGCCCCAAAGTGGATTTGGATTGACCGTTTGCCACGAGTCGTGGATGTAGCGGAAGGTCAAGCGATAGTTAGCGGAGAGGTTGTGATCCACGCGGATCAGTTGTTCTCGCCAAGTGGTGGGGCTCGAAATGGTTTGTGAGACCGCGGGGAAGCCGCCGTTCGTCGTATTGGCTTTAGGGATGATCGCCAGAAGGGCAGTACCAACCGCACTCGGCACTACTTTATTGCCAACGACTTGGGAACCAGTCGGGCAATCAAGCCCAGGGCAAAGGTCGCTAAAGTCTCCGCCGCGCTCGGCGTCTGAAGGAACGTTTTGAAGAATCGTGGTCGAGGTTTTTTCGCGACGCCATTCTTGAGACCAGAAGAAAAAAGTCTTTTTCTTGTCTGAGTTGTAATGGTTGGGAATGTAGACGGGCCCGCCGACGGTGTAGCCGAAATCATGTTTCTTATAAGGTGCCTTCGGGGCGGTTGGGTCAGCGCCTTCAGCCCATGATCTCGCCTTGAAAACTTCATTGCGAAGGTATTCGAAAGCGCTGCCGTGAAAGGTGTTGCCGCCGCTCTTGGTTTCGACTTCCACGGTGCCGGAGCCGTTGCGGCCATATTGGGCGCCGTAGTTGGAAGTGAGAACTTTGAACTCCGCGATGGCTTCAAGATTGGGGTAAACGTTCAGAGTGGCGTTGCTGCCGTTATCCATGTTGTCGCCGCCGTCGAGCTCCCAGTTGTTGTACTCAAAGCGTCCACCGTTGATGCTGAACTGGATGTTGGTGACTCCGACGACACCATCATCCGTGCCGGTTGCCCCAAACGTCTGGTTGGACACACCCGGGCTGAGGGCCGCGAGCTGTGTGAATTGGCGGCCGTTGAGTTCGAGCTCATTGACCTGCTTGCCAGTGATGGTCGAGCTGAGTTCTGAGGATTGAGTTTCCACTTGAGCGACACTTTCGCCGGTTACCTCCACTACTTCAGTAACGGCGCCCACTATCAACTGTACGTCGACGCGGATCTTCTGGGCAACGTCCAGCACGACTTTGGTGGCCGAGTATTTCTGGAATCCTTTTGCTGTCACAACGATGTTGTACGAGGCACCCGGCAGACCGGCAATGACGTAGGCGCCGTCAGAGTTGGTCGTGGTTGTTCGCGTTAGACTACCAGCGGTGTTGGTGATGACCACGTCAGCACCAGCGATGGCGGCGCCGGATTTGTCGGTGACGGTGCCGCTGATGTAACCGGTATCTTGCGCGCGCGAAGCGAGCGGAAGGACCAGGACCGCTAACATCGCACACAGCAACAAGGACGCTACTCCCACCAAGTTTATTCGGTGATTCGAAGGATTAGAGTTTTCCCGCATGTTAGTACCTCCGAGAAAGATTCAAGATGGGTGAGGAAATGAATTGTGATGGGCAACGTCTGCGGCAATGGGAAGCACCCCCCGCGATTGCCGTTTGCAGAATACCCCTCACTGAACATAGCCCCCACCGCTCGACGACCACACCGATCGCACCGAATCTGTCTATTAAAACGAGTTAATAGTGCATTTAAGGGCTGGTGTCAAGTGGGAATTTCGTTTAAAGGTGAGATATAGCACCAAGCGTGCCGGAGTAGCGATGAGGCGGGGGGTTCTTTGCGCGTCAAGTGCAGAGGCTTCTTGTATTCTCCGAGGCACTGCCAGACACTAAATGCCGATGTGCGCGCGATTTTTTGTCTACGAAGCCATTGCGATCACCCTGGCAGCCATCCTGTCACTCGGTGAGTTAACACATGCTCTGGAATACCCTGCCGGGGCTGGAGGGCATTCGGGGCAACACCCTGCGGCCGCGTCCCAGAGACGGGATCCCCAGGCGTTGTTTGCAAAGGGCCAGACGGCGCTGCAAAACGGGGACCTGGACACCGCCGAAGCAGCGTTCCGCCGGGTGATCGCTATGGACCCGCGTGCGGGAGCCGCATATTCCAACCTGGGCGTCATCGCCATGCGGCGCAAGGAGTGGGATCACGCCATCCTGCTTCTGCACAAGGCCGAAAAACTCGAGCCGAAGATGACGGGCATTCGGCTGAACATCGGGTTGGTTGAGTATCGCCGCGGAAATTATGCCGCCGCGATTGCTCCGCTCTCCTCCGTGCTTCGCGACCAGCCCGACTCGCAACAGGCTCGCTACTTGCTCGGACTCTGCCATTTTCTAACCGAGCATTACGCAGAAGCGGTTTCCGTACTCGAGCCGCTCTGGCCGTCGATGTCGAGCGATTTCATGTACCTCTATGTTTTGGGCAACGCCGCGCACAGCGCTGGGCAAACCAATCTGGACGAGAAAGCTCTTCACCGCCTCGTGGAAGTCGGAGGCGACACGGCACAGTTTCACCTGATCATGGGCAAAGCCTATCTGAACCGGGAAGAACCGGAGAGGGCCCTTGCCGAGCTCGAACGCGCCGAGAGGGCCAATCCCGACCTCCCCTTCGTCCATTTCAATCTCGGAATGGCGTCCATGCGGACGCACAATGACGAACGCGCGGTGGCAGAGTTTCTCAAAGATATAGCCATTGAGCCAGACCTCCCGGACAACTACGAACAACTCGGAGTGCTCTACCAGCGTATGGAAAGGTACGACGATGCCGAAAAGTCGTTCCGCGAGGCTCTGCAGCATGATGCAAAGAGGCCGACGTCGTACTTTGGCCTGGCCAGGATTCATCAACACAACGAAAAATACCAGGAAGCATTACGGGCGATCGATGAGGCCCTGCGCCTCGCACCTGACAGTCAAAGCGTGCATTACGTGCGAGCGCAAATTCTTACGAATCTGGCGCGCCGCGGAGAAGCGCAAGCCGAATTGGCCACCGTTAAGAAAATGCTCGAGTCCAGTAACGCCAAAGCCATCGAGACGTTCGGCGAAGACCGCGTGCCAAATCCAGAGTTGACCAAAGAGCCGAAATAGCGGCATTGAAGTCCGCTGCTCACGGAAACTGCAGGGGTGGCGACTGCCAGGGGCCGCGGGTCTCTTCGAGGCGCTCGGCGACGGCCAAGACCAGCTCGTCGTCATGGGGCCGGCTGATGATTTGGACGCCGATGGGGAGGCCTTCGTTTGAAAGAGCGAGCGGGACGGAGGCGCCGGGGAAACCGACGAGATTCAGCCACTGCGAATAGCGCATAGTGTCGAGATATCCCGTGGCGGGGCGGTAGTTTCCGCCGCCATGGAGGAAAGCGGGGCCGGAGGAGACTGGGGAGAGAAGGATGGGGACCTCTTGCATCTGGCGCAGGATTTTTGCGCGCACGAGGTCGCGCTCGGCGCAAGCCTCGATGAAGCAATCGAGTGTGATGGGGCCGCCGGATGTGGCGTGGGAAAGATATTCGCGCAACATGGGGCTGATTTGATTTTCCTTGCCGGCGACGGCTTTGCTGAGGAGATGGCCAATCACGGGGCCGAAGAAAAACCACCAGAGTTCGAGCGCGCGCTCGAGGCCGTCGAGGCGAAAAGGTTCAAGAGTAAAACCTTGGTCGACGAGAAGATTTGCGGCGTGCTGGACGGCGGCGTGCGTTTCCGGGGTTGTGGTGCCGAGTGCGGGGCTTTCCAGAATTCCGATGCGGAGGGCGTGCGAGTCAATTTTGTTTTGCGAACGCAGCGGAACTGGGGAAGAAAGAGCATCGCCAGGATCTGGACCGGCCATGACTTCGAAGAGCAGACGGACGTCGGCGATGGTGCGAGCCATGGGGCCGACCACGCCGATCCAGGAGAAGGCGCCAGCGCCCGCGGGGAAATGACCTGTGGCGGGAATGCGGCCGGGAGTCGGTTTGAGTCCGCAGATACCGCAGAAATGCGCGGGCACTCGAATGGAGCCGCCGCCGTCGCTGCCGACTCCACCTGCGGAGCAGCCGGAAGCGATGGCTGCAGCTTCGCCGCCACTCGAGCCCCCGGCGGAATAAGCTACGTTCCACGGATTGCTGGTTCTTCCCTTGAGAAGGTTGTTGGTTTCGTAAGCCATGAGGAATTCGGGAGTGTTTGTATTTCCGAGGAGGATGGCGCCCGCGGCTTTCAATCGCGCAACGAGCGGGGCGTCGCGTTTGGGATTGTAGCCGATGCGTAGAACAGAACCGGCAGGGGCGGGCCAGCCGGCGACATCGATGCAGCTTTTGATGGTGAGAGGTACGCCGTGAAGCGGCCCGACTGGATCACCGCGCAAAATAGAGGATTGCGCGATGGAGGCTTGGATGCGGGCTTCGTGCGGATCCAGATGGACGAAGGCGTTGAGCTTTGGCTCGCAAGACTCGATGCGCTTGAGATGGGCGTCGATGATTTCGACGGGGGAGAACTCTTTCGAACGGATGCCTTCGATGATTTCGCGGATCGTGGAGAAGGCGGAGGTTTGCATGGCCCGATGCGTGAGAGTATGCGGGTGACTGGGGAAGGTCAAGCAGGGAAGAGAAAGCACGGCTAGAGATTGATAAAACGGTTGACGATAGGTGGGGCAGCCGGGAGAATTCCAATGCGGCTGGGTGCGCTACAGAAATGTGTTTCGGCGAATCCGGCGCGGACAGGAAAAGACAATTCATGCGACCCGGCCTTCGGCGTAAGGCAATAGCCGTCTCGATTTTTTCAATTTTGATTTGCTGTGGCGCTCTGCTGATGCGTTCGAGCGCCTCGCCGGGGCAGGAAAAGGCCGCGGCTTCGAAAAAGCCGGCTGCAGTGGCGAATCCCACCGAGGCGTACCGCTTCAATACGCTGGGCGTCGCGTATATGAACCAGCAGCGGCCGGCGGATGCGCAGAAGTTTTTTGAGCAAGCGCTAGAAGCGGACCCAAAATTTGCCGTGGCGCGGCTGAATCTGGGCGTCTCGCTGATGGGCCAGCAGAGACTGGAGCCCGCGCGAGCGAAGCTGGAAGAGGCGGCGCAGGAGCTTCCGAAGGATCCCTATGCCTGGTACAACCTGGGGCTGGTGTACAAAGATTTGGGAGAGACGGAGAAAGGCATCGCAGCCTTTCAGCGCGTAGCGGAAATTACCAATGAGGCGGACGCCTTCTATTTTCTCGGTTACCTGAATACGCAGCTACAAAAATACGATGAAGCCATTGCGACGTTTCAGAAGGGGCTGACGCTCAACCCTTATCATGCTTCGTCGGAATTCGGATTGGCGCGGGCGTTTCAGCGAAAAGGCGATTCCGCTTCGGCGAAAGAACATCTGGCGCGTTTTCAGAAAATCACGGCGGAACATCTGGGAACTCCGTTCGGTGCGGGCTATGGAGATCAGGGGAGATATTCGCTGGCGGAATTGCCGCGCAGCACGGTGATAGATGTCCCGGCAGCGATTCCGGTGCGATTTATGCCGCAGCCGGATGCGTTTGTTGCGAAGGGCGCTGGCGGTGATGGCGCTGCTATCGGGCCGAGCACCGGCGCATGCTTGTTTGATTATGACGGCGATGGCAAACCCGATCTTTTCCTTGTAAGCGGTTTGGCGAATGGAACGAGCCGGTTGCTGCGGAATCTGGGCGACGGCAAGTTTGCCGATGTGACGCTGACGGCGGGAATGGATCTGAAGGGCAGCGGGTACGGTTGCGCGGCGGGGGATTTTGATAATGACGGACATATGGACCTGGCGGTTTGTTTGAGCGACGGCGTGAGGCTGCTGCGAAACAACGGCGATGGCAAATTCATGGATGTGACGGAAAAGGTGGGGATCCGACGGGGGCGTGGCTGCGTGGGACTTACTTTTGTGGATTACGACCACGATGGCGACCTCGATCTGTATGTGACGATGACGCCGGGGGCTGGCGCTCACAATATCCTCTGGCGAAATAATGGGAACAGTACCTTCACGGATATTTCGGAGCAGACTGCGCTTGGTGTTGCAGCGACGGGCGCGGGCGCGGTCGCCACGGATTTCAATAACGATCGGGCCATCGATTTCGTTCTGGCGGGAGGGGCTGCAGGAGCTGCGATTTATCTGAATCCGCGCGAAGGGAAATTCACGGCGCTCTCCGGCTTCGATTTCAGGAAAGAGAATTTGCCGCCGGCGGTGGGTGTGGTTGCGTTTGATTTTGATAAGGACGGCTGGATGGATTTGGCGTTCACGCATGCAGGCGCGCCGGGGATCAGTTTGTGGCGGAATGTGGAAGGGAAGCGACTGGAGCGCGTGCGACTGCCGGATTTTGGCTGGCAGCGTGGGTGGGGGATCGCGGCGGTGGATTACGACAATGATGGATGGCTCGATCTTGTGGCCGCGGGAGAGACGAACAGTGGAGGAGAAATTCGTCTGCTGCGAAATCTGGGGAGCAAGGGCTGGGGCGACGTAACCAAGGATGTGCATCTCGATGCCGTGAAGTTGAATCAGCCGCGAGCGATCGCGGTTGCGGATTTTCGCGGGAACGGCGGCGCGGATCTGGTGGTGACGCAACTGGGCGGCGCGCCGGTGGTTCTTCGGAACGAAGGCGGGAACAAACACAATTGGATGCGCATCGACCTCAAGGGTCTCAACGACAACAAGAATGGGATTGGCACGAAGGTTGAGCTGTACGCGGGGACGCTTTATCAGAAGTGGGAAGTTGCAGGCGCGTCCGGGTACCTGGGACAGAATGCCACATCGATTGTTGCTGGACTCGGTACAGAGCAGAAGGCGGAGGTCGTGCGGCTTTTGTGGCCGACAGGCGTGCCGCAGGACGAAATCAACCTTGCCGCAAGCAAAACGCACTCTCTCGAAGAACTGGACCGGCGCGGCAGCTCTTGCCCGATTCTGTTCTCCTGGAATGGGCGGGAGTACGAATTCATCGCGGATATGATCGGGCCGGGAGTTGTGGGGCACTGGATTGCGCCGGGGGAACGCGACGTGCCGGACCCGGACGAGTACTTGAAAATTCCTGCGCGAAGCGTGAAGCCGCGCAATGGAATGCTCAGCTTCCGCTTCATGGAGCCGATGGAAGAAACGGTGTATCTGGATCAAGTACGGCTTCTGGCGATTGATCACCCAAAGGAGTACGAGATTTTTCCGAACGAAAGATTTGTGAGCGCGCCGCCATTTCCGGAGTTTCGCGTGATCGCAAGCCGCGACGCGCACGCCCCAGTGGGAGCGTGGGACGATCGCGGGAACGACGTGCTGGGGCTTGTTTCGAAACGCGATCGCAAGTACGTGACGGAGTTCGAGGACTTACCGTTTACGGGTTTTGCGAAACTCCACTGGGTCGAGCTCGATCTGGGGGAATGGGACGCGAGGAAGCCGCTGCGTTTAATTATTGACGGCTACACGGATTACTTCACTGCGACGTCCATGTATGCGGCGGACCAGGCGGGAATCAAAGTGATTGCGCCGTATGTGGAAGCGCTGGACGCGCAGGGCAAATGGGTGCGCGTTGTGGAGGACATGGGTTTTCCGGCGGGGCTGGAACGAACGATGGTGGCGGACTTGACGGGGAAAATTCCGCAGGGGACACGGCGGATTCGAATCGTCAATAACCTGAAAATTTATTGGGACGCCATTCGAATCGATCAGTCAACCGAGGCACAGGACGTGCGAGTGGCGCAAGTGCCGCTGGCCAAGGCGGCGCTGGATTTTATGGGCTATCCGCGCGAAATACGGCTGCACCCGGCGAGCGACACGGTTTATTCCTACGCGCACCGCAGCAAGACGGGTCCGTATGCGCACGCGGCGGGGAATTACACGCGTTACGGCAACGTGTATGACCTGCTGAAAAATTCCGACGACCGCTTCGTGGTGTTTGGTTCTGGAGAGGGATTGAAGCTGGACTTCGATCCGCGGGAACTTCCAGAGCTTCCGGCCGGCTGGGTTCGCGATTACTTTTTTTACGCGGATGGGTTCGAGAAGGATCTGGATTTCTACGCGGCGCATGCGTTCACTGTCGAACCGCTGCCGCGGCACTCGGCGCAGCCGTATCCGTATCCCGAAGGGCAAGAGTATCCCACCGATGCGAATCATCTCGGCTATCAGCTGGAGTACAACACGCGGATGAGGTCGGACCGTCTGCCGCCGAGCTTGCGCTATCAGTACGCGCCGCGGCGGTGAAAAGGCCGGCTCACTCCCAAAGCACCTGGATCCACGCACGGTCCTGCGCACTCTTCGCGATGGCTTCGCACAAAAGCAGCTCGTGGTTCCCGCTTGCAAATGTCGGAAACGGGCGGGAGGCGCTGAAGTCTCCGGCGTCAAGATATCCGTAGAAATCGCGGAAGAGCTGGACGAACGTGTCCGGGTAACCTTCCGGATGGCCGCCGGGATAGGCCGCATAGCCGCGTGCCGCAGGGCTCAGGAGCGCCGGATCCTTGGGGAGCACTTCGCTGGCGCGGTCGCGCCGTCCGATCCATAAAGTATTTGGGGATTCGGAATTCCAGGCGAGCGAGCCTTTGCTGCCATCAATTTCAAACCAAAGCCGGGCTTTACGGCCGGCGCTGACTTGCGAGACGGTCATGACTCCGCGCATGTCGTCTTCGAAGTGCAAGAGGACTGAGGCGTAGTCGTCGGTGGTAATCGGGACGTCGTCGTATTCCATGTTTGCGGCTTTTTGAAATGTTTCGACGCGGCCCCGCGGGCGCTGCCGGACGGGCACGACCGTGGCCAGGTCCGCGCAGACTTCGGTGACCTTGCGCCCTGTGATCCACATCATCAAGTCGAGCCAGTGCGTGCCGATATCGGAGACCGCGCGGAGCTCGCCGCCCAGCTTGGGATCGAGACGCCAGTTCCAGTCGATGGGAAAGAGTAGCCAATCCTGGAGAAAACTACCGTGGACGAGGCGGGGTTGTCCGATCACGCCGCTGGCGACGGCGGATTTGGCTTCCTGACACAGAGGATAGTAGCGGAGGTTATAGGCTACACCTCCGACGCATCCGGATTCCTTCGCCAACCTAACAAGCATTTCCGATTCGCGCGAATCCATGGCGAGAGGTTTTTCGCAGAGGACGTGCTTTCCTGCGCGGAGCAGACGGCTGGCCTGTTCGAAGTGCACATGATTCGGGGTGCAAATATGTACGACGGTCACGGAGGGATCGGCTGCCAATTCGTCGAGTGAAGCGTAGGCGCGTTCGAGGCCCAGCGCCGTGCGAAGGGATTCACTTCGTTCACGGGCGCTGCCAAGCATGCCGCGAACGGGGACGCCAATTCTTCGCAGAGCCTCAAGATGCGCTCTGCCGACAAAGCCCAGTCCAATGACCACTGCGGATTGTTTCATTACTGCGACACCCACTTTCGATACCATGGCATCAGCCAAATCTCAATGCAGATGGCAAGGTACCAGTTTTCGGCGAGTCCACAATCGGAATTATTCCGGGTGGGGATTTGGCATTTTCCAGCCCTGGGGTTAGGATGCTTCTCAAGGAGAAGCCCGTGACCACCCCACTTCGGAAGCTGAGGCATATCGTTATTGTAGTGGCAATTTGCGTATCCGTGGCCTTGCCGTCGGGCGCGGACAATCCCGGTGCAGGGATTGTGGACAGCCAGACGTTTTTGGAAAGGAATTTTACTCCCGCGGGTCCCACAGCGAGTGCATCCGCGGCCAGCGTCGAAAAACTTCTGGCGCAGATGACGCTGAAAGAAAAAGTCGGGCAGATGACGCAGCTCGAGATTGGAATGGTGACGGACGGAACCGGGCCAGACCTGCGGATCAATCCGGACAAGTTGCGCAAAGCGGTCGGAGAATACGGCGTCGGGTCGATCCTGAATGTAAATGATCAGGCGCTGTCCGTGGAGAAGTGGCACGAAATCATTCGCGCGATTCAGGAGGAAGCGAGGAAGACGCGGCTGAAAATCCCCGTGCTCTACGGCATCGATACGATTCACGGAGCGAACTACATCGAGGGAAGCACGCTGTTCCCCCAGCCGCTGGCGATGGCCGCGACGTGGAATCCGGAGTTGATGTTGCGCGGCAGCCAGATCGCTGCCGCGGAAACGCGCAAAGCGGGGATCCCCTGGACCTTTTCACCGGTGCTGGATGCCGGGAGGCAGCCGTTGTGGTCGCGGTTATGGGAAACGTTTGGCGAGGACACCTATCTCGCAACCGTCATGGGGGTTGCCGCAGTGCGTGGTTATGAGGGGAGCGATCTGTCCAGTCCCGTGAACGTTTCAGCGTCATTGAAACACTATGTAGGCTATAGCTTTCCGACTACCGGGGGCGACCGCACACCAGCTCTCATTCCCGAAAATACGCTGCGAGAATATTTTCTACCGACTTTCGCCGCGGCCGTGAAAGCGGGGGCGCACACGGTGATGGTGAATTCGAGCGAGGTGAATGGAATTCCCGGTCATACCAACGGACATCTGCTGAAAGATGTCCTGCGGGGCGAGATGGGCTTACAAGGATTCGTGGTGTCCGACTGGATGGACATTAAGAAGCTCGTTGGAGTGCACCACATTGCCGCGAATGAAAAGGAAGCCACGCGAATCGCCGTCCTCGCCGGGATTGACATGAGCATGGTGCCGAGCGATTACAGCTTCAGCAATCTGCTGCTCGAACTGGCGCAGGAAGGAAAAGTGCCGGTGAGCCGCGTTGATGAAGCGGTGAGGCGGATTCTGACAGTGAAATACCAGATGGGATTGTTCCACGATCCGCTTCGCGGGATGGAATCGAAGACGGTGGTGGGCTCGCCGGATTCGCGGCAGGTAAGCCTGGAGGCGGCGCGCGAGTCCATCACCTTGCTGAAGAACGAAAATCATGCGCTGCCGCTTTCGAAAACGGCGCATGTGCTGGTGACCGGGCCGGATGCCGACTCGCTGATTCCGCTGAACAACGGGTGGACCTACACGTGGCAAGGCGACCGAGCCAGTGCGTATCCGAAGGATCGCGCAACGATTTTGAAAGCGATCCAGGAAAAAATCGGCGCCGGCAACGTGACCTATGCGCCCGGCACCACGGTCGACCATGAAGTGGACGTCGCGAAAGCGGTGGAGGCGGCTTCGAAAGCGGACGCCGTAGTGATCTGTATCGGAGAATGGGCTTATTCGGAGACTCCCGGCAACATCACCGATCTGACGCTGCCCGACGCGCAACTGATTCTGGTTCACAAAATTGAGGAGACGAAGAAGCCCGTGATTCTGGTTTTGACGGAGGGGCGCCCGCGCATCATCAACCGCATCGCCGGCTCTGCCAAAGCGATCGTCATGGCCTACAACCCCGGCAATGAAGGCGGACAAGCAATCGCGGACATTCTCTTTGGCGACGTGAATCCCAGCGGCAAGCTGCCTATTACGTATCCGCGCTGGCCAAACCGTCTCTTCACGTACGACCACAAGGTGTTTGAAGGAGAAGACTGGGGAGAAGGGAAGGCACAGGCTGCGACACAATTCGAATTTGGAACTGGGCTGAGCTATACGAGCTTCGCGTATTCCGATTTACGGGTGGCACCGTCGGGCGCAGCAGGCGCGCGGACCGTGCAGGTTGAAGTGACCGTGAAAAATAGCGGTGACCGGGCGGGGAAGGAAGTCGTCCAGGTCTACCTGAGCCAGCGGGTTGCGAGCGTGACGCCGCCGCTGAAGCGCCTGAAGCGATTCGCGAAGGTTACTTTGCAGCCCGGGGAAAACCGCAACTTGAGTTTTGCATTGACGGCGGACGATTTGTCTTTCATCGGGCTGGAAAACACGCGCGTGGTAGAACCGGGGACCTTTGACGTGCTGGTGGGCGGCCTTCACCAGAGTTTCGAATGGAAATGACGTGGATTGGCTTCCTGCCATCCGCGATTCCATATGAACTCTCCATAGATATCGATATTTGAGAAGACGAGTTGGGGACCGCGGAGAGCCACACTTTCTAATCGCTGTCCAAGCAACAACTTGGGTTCAACGCAAGACCTGGGAGTTTGGCACGCTTGTTGCCGTAGTACTTGAGTTCTGTGGTGGAGCGGGTTGCCCAGCCTCGAGAGAGGGTGAGTAGCCCGCTCTAATGTCAACGTCCCCGGCCTTGGCCGCCGACTCGCTGGTTAGTCCTTCTGGCCGATGAGGGATTTCCGGACAGCTTCCAGCTCTTTCTTCTTTGCCTTGTCCACGGCTGGGAATGAGAGATGGAGTTCGTCGAGCGCCTCGATAATCGCGGAAGCCACGATCAGTCGCGTAAACCACTTGTTATCCGCAGGAACCACGAACCACGGCGCGTGCTTCATCGCTGTATTCTGAATCATCTCCTCGTAGGCTTCCTGGTAGTCCTTCCAGAACGCGCGTTCGTTCACGTCTGCCATGGAAAATTTCCAGTTCTTCTTCGGATCTTCCAGCCGCTCGAGGAACCGCCTCTTTTGCTCTTCCTTCGAAATGTGCAAGAAGAATTTTCGAATCAACACTCCATTCCGAGTCAAGTACTGTTCGAACGCGTTGATGTCCTCGTACCGCTGGTCCCAGATATGCTTCGTGACCATTTCGTCCGGCAACTTTTCCGCCCTTAGCAGAGTGGGGTGGACGCGCACAATCAATACTTCTTCGTAGTAGGAGCGATTGAAGATACCGATCCTGCCCCGTTCCGGGGCGCACTTGTGCGCTCGCCAGAGATAGTCGTGGTCCAGTTCTTCGGTGCTGGGCGACTTGAAGGAGAAAACGGAGCATCCCTGCGGATTCATGCCGGACATGACGTGCTTGATCACACCATCCTTACCGGCAGCGTCCAGACCTTGGAGGACGACCAGAACCGCCCAGCGGTCTTGCGCGTAGAGTTTCTCCTGCAGGTGGTTGAGCAAGCCTTCGCGTGCATCGAGTATGTTTTGCGCGTGTTGCTTGCTTTTGACCCCGGTCGTATCAGCGGGGTCCCAGTTCTTCAGACGAAACTTTTCGCCCTTGCTTACACAAAAAGGTTCTGCGAGGTGCGCGGCCTGTTTGATGAGCTTGTCGTGTTTCATGGCTTCGGCAGTGTAGTACAGACCTGTCGCTCAGAACAGCGAGCCCAGTCCCCAGCCGAAAGCGGAGAAACGGTTTCTGGTGAAGACGATGGATTTGTCCGAGAGACGGATCGAGCGGTCGAGACGAAGCAGATTCAGAGCGTAGTAAGCGCGAAACGGAACATTGACACCGGGCACGGTCCAGCGGAGTTCGATCCCTGTGGAGCCGTGAAGCACGCCGTTGGTTGAGGGCAGAAGCAGCGGCTTTGCAGGTCCCAGCCAGTTCGGCAGCAGCCAGCCGGAACCCAGGTCGAAGAAGCCCGCGGCCTCGGCTCCGCGACTGAGTGGGACGCGGTATTCGGCATTCGCGGCGGCGATCAAGTTTCCTCCGGCTGGCGCAGCGGAATATGTGGTGGCGTCGGAGCCTGCCGTTTTGGGCGTCAGTGCGTAAGGACCGAGTTCTCCAGGGCGAAGCCCTCGCACGATTTCATCGCCGGAGAAAAAGCGGGAGTAGAAAGGCATTTCTCCACGGTAGCTTCCCGCGCCGCTGAATGTCGTTCGAATGGCCCATGCGTTGCCGTGCGAGAAAATCGGATCGCGCACAAGGCGGCTGTATTCGCCGGAGGAACGAAGCATATTTTCGCCGCCGCCCAGGATTCCTCCGGAGACGGAGTTTGAGAGCGCGAATCGCTCGGTTCCGGTGTCATGTGCCCAACCCGTGCCGAGTGTTCGGCTGGAGATTCTTGTTCGAACATCGCTGGAAGTGACGCCGGTGGTCGTCGAGGGGAAAAGGACTGTGTAGTCTGTAGTTGCGCTGGAGAGGGTGTAGCTCACGGCGAGTGAATCCGCGTTCGATGCAGCGTAGGTCCATAGAATGTTGATGCCTGCATTGTGCGAGGTGAAGAATGGCCCCTGTGCACTACTGGCGAACCTTGGGCGAAGAACATTGTTGAAAACGGAAAACGCGAGTGATGCGCGCGTGCCGAAGATGCCTTCTTTGGCTAGTCCGAGCATGATTTGCAGGCTCTCCGGTCCGCCTTCGAGCTGTGCAGAAAGGAGTTCCTCGCGGTTCAGAAGGTCAAATAGGGTGTAGGCGATGCCGAGCGTGCTGCCGAATTGACCGTTGCCGCCGATCAAGGAGGCGCGCTGTCGGCCCATCTCCTCGACGAGAATCGATATGTTGGCGGTGTGCGTTGCGTCGTTCATTTGCACGTGGATGTTTTCTTTGCGAATAGGCTTGAAATAACCGCTGCGCGCGAGACGAACGAGGCCGGCTTCGAGCGCGCGGTCATTGACCGGGTGGCCTTCGCGCAAGGGGATTCTGCGCCGCAAGTAGCGGTCGCTAAATTTGTGAAGACCCTGAAATTCAATCCGCTGCACGATGTAAGGTGGAGAATCGCTCAAATCAATCGTAACGTTTGCGGTGTGCTTGTTAGCATCGAAGGCCGGTCTCGCTTCGACGGAACGAAAGGGAACTGCGTCGTCCTTCGGATTGTGGGGCTGTATTCGGGTCAGCCATGAGCGCCGCAAATTCTCGATTGCGCGAACGGAGTATGGTCTGTCTTCCCACGAATCGGGAATTTCCACTGATTTGCCACCGCGCTCTGCCACGACTTGCTGGAGGGCGCCGCTGCTCTTAATGGATTCGAAGCGATAGAAAGGACCGGCCTCTACGGGAATGGTCAGCGACAAACCGACGCGCGTTACCTGACGCGGCCACGGCAGCCAATGCCGTGATGGTTCGCGGATCCGCGCCACTTGCGGATTTCCGATGCGCGCTTCCGGATATCCATGGTCCTGGTAGTAAGAGAGAATTCGATGACGGTCTTCTTCGAAAGCGTCCTGCGTGTACGCGTTTTTGCTCCGCCAGGAAGCAAACGGTTTCCATGGCGTAATGCTCCGCATCTGTCCGCGCAATAATTTCGTGGAGAATTGCGGATTTCCCTCGAAGCTCACTCGCCGGACTCGCAGCCGCGGCCCGTCGCTAACTTCGAATCGAACGACGACCGTTGCGTTTTGGACTTCCTCGCGCTGGATTTGAACGCTTGCCTGTGGGTGGCCGAATTCGTTCAAAGCGGATCGAATCGCGAAGGCGATCCGCTGAAGCGCTGCTGGGTCCGCCGGCTTACCGAGGCCCGGCGCCAGTTTTTTCTCGTCGAACAGTTTTTCGATCTGCCTTTGCGAAAGCAGCCGGGAACCCGAATATTTCACGTTGGAAAGAAATGGCACTTCTTCTAGGTGAAAGATGAGTGCAACCCGTTCAGGTTTCTCGGTGGACTTTAGAGAAGGTTCATTTGAAGTGCGAGCTTCGACTCGGATCGATTCGAACCATCCGAGACGTGCAAGTGTTCGAACATCGGTCTCCACACTCCGTGCGTCGAGTGGACCGCCCGCTCGCGAGGAAATCTGCGCCTCTACCGCTTTAGGAGAGATACGCCGGAGCCCCGTGAATGAAATTTCGCTGATAAATGGAGTTGTGGTGGAGAGAATCGCCGCAGAAATTTCTACCTGCGCCGGAGAACTATCGTCGGGGGGCTTCGCAGAAGCCACACCCGAAAGACACAAAATGCCCAATAACCCGGAAATAAGCCATCGCACGAGCATCGCTCCTTGCACCAGGAGGATACATGAACGGATGACAGCGGTGGCCCCGGGGTTGTCTGAAACGAAAAGAGCAGTGGGACAAGAACAACAGTAAAAAACAACCGTGGACCGCGGCGCATTCAGCGATGCAATCCAAGGCGTTTGGCATTGGATGAGTTGTGCGGCTTTAGTCTTGTTCGATAACCGTTCCGGTTTGGGGATCCAGAATGAGCCTGTGAGCGTGCGGTCCTTCCTCGCTAAAGTTGAACATGTTGTTTAGCGTGCCGGCGATTGCATCGGTCGAGCCGTTCGCGATGCGTCCGAGGTTCCAATTGTCTTCGATGAAGCGGAGGATGGAAGACTGATCCGTGATGGTGTCGTCGATGAAGTTCGGCTTTGCCCATGGAGAAATCACGAGCAGGGGCAGGCGCGGGCCGAAGCCACAGCGGCCATTCTGGGTTCCGCCACTGACGTCATTCGCTTTCGGCGAGCCGCAATTGCCCGGCCCCAGCAACTGGTCGTCCGACACGTTCGACTGGATCACTATGGTCCCCATCTGGTGGTCGTACCAGCCGTCGGAATCATCCCAAGCGATAATGACTGCCGTGTCGTTCCAATCCTTCGATTGCATTAGGGCGTTGATGACGTTGACGACGAAGATTTGTTCGTCGATCGGATCAGAATAGGCGGTATGGCCATCCTGGTAAGCGCCGGCCTTCAGGTAGCTCACGGCGGGCAGACGGCCTTCGTTTAGAGCTGTGTAGAAGTCAGTCAGGTCATATTGATGGTTTGCCCCGTCGCGCGAAGTGCCGATAAGCAGCGGATCGCTTGGCCGTGTGTGGTGGATGTTTGTGGTTTGCGGGTAATACATGAACGGCTCGTGGTGCGGGATGTAGTCGCCAGCGTTGACGACCGCATCATCGCCGGCCAGACCCGCGTGATGCTGGCCGCATACGGCGCGTCCTTGCGCGTCCACGCCCGTAGGCGCGAAGCCACCCTGGAACCATCCCCAGGTGATGCCCTTGGCATTCAGCAAGTCGCCCACGTTCTTACCCGATATAGTGATTAGGTCTTTGTTTTGGAACTTTGGATTTGAAGCCACGCAATCATCAAGCAAGGGCCGCGGATCGCCGATCACAGCACCAGTGGTTGCGGCGTTCGCGATGTTACCGGACGCGCTGGCAGGCTTGCCGTTCGGCCGAGTCGGAAACAGAGTTCCAGGGAAAATATTTCCTGCACATCGCGGTGACGGTGTTGCCGTCGTAGTAGCCCATGGCACTGGCGGGCCCGAGCACTTTATCGTTGCAGCTCAGTTTCTCCACAAACTTGTCCATCAGGCCGCCGTTCGCTGCGGCCTGCTCGTCGCCGTAGTCGTGGTTTTCGTCGCAGGTCACCGGCACGCTGGGTGGAATGCGGAACGGGTTCACCTTGTTCGGGTTGTTGGTGAGCAGCCCGGATGAGAGAAGAGTGTTGGACTCAGGCGTGTCCTCTTTGGCGTGAAATGGAATTTCGCCCGGCAGGTTGAGCGCGTGAGGATAAGTACCGAAATAGTGGTCGAACGAAACGTTTTCCTGGAAAATCACAACGACGTGCTTGATGGGAGTATTTGTTTTGGAACCGTCCCCATCGTTTGCTGAAGCTGGGTAAACCGGCAAGAGCGTAATGGCCGCAGCGACCACTGACGCCATAGCCTTGGTAGAGTGATGATGCATACTTGGATTCTCCTTGAAATTATTGATGTAAAACCAAAATCCGAACTCCGCTGGATGCACGCGCTTCGGACAGGGCGCGCTCTCTCGAAGGCGTCTCGCCGCACTTCACCCGCGCGCTAGGTTGTACCCTGCGTCTGTTAGCGCTAGGTAAACGCTTTGTCAAAACTAATGGCGCAAACCGGGCGGTATAGATCGGGAGCCCGTCGGCTTTGACTTTAGCCACGGCTGGAAACTAAGATGCCCAGCCATGCCTCCTTCCCGGCGGAAGTTCCATCTGCCCCATCCCGAACCTACCGACGCGCTGACTTACGCCCGGTTCGCGGGCATACCCACGTTCATGCGCCTCCCGAACATCGCTCAACCCGAGGAATTGGAGGTCGCGCTGATAGGCGTGCCTTTCGACGGCGGCACCACCTACCGCCCCGGGCCACGCTTCGGCCCACGAAGCGTCCGCGTTCAATCGGCAATTATTCGGCCCTGGAATCCGGTGCTGAATGTGAACCCCTTTTCCAAGTACCGTGTCGCGGACTTCGGAGACCTTCCCGTGAATCCGCTTTCCATCGAGGACACCTTTCGCCGGATCGAGCAGGGAATTGATCCTCTCCTCCGAGCGGGTGTGCGGTGCGTTTGTGTAGGAGGAGATCATTCCATCAGCCTGCCGATCCTGCGCGCCGTGGCGAAAAAGCACGGACCGGTTTCCCTAATCCAATTCGATGCGCATAACGATTTATGGGACGAGTATTTCGGCAGCAAGTATTCTCACGGCACGCCGTTCCGCCGGGCCTTTGAAGAAGGTCTCCTGCTGGATGGAGGCGTTTTGCAAGTTGGCCTTCGCGGCCAAGTTTACGGCGAAGATGATTTCGATTTCGCACGTGCACACAAAGTTCGGATGGTAACCGCTGAAGAATTTCACAAGAAGGGTCTGACAATTGTTCAACGCCATCTGCGGGCGTTTCGGGGGAAGCCCGTGTACGTCACTCTCGACATTGACGTCGTGGATCCCGCGTACGCTCCGGGAACCGGAACTCCGCAAGTGGGTGGTTTGACGAGCATCCAGATCATTGAACTGGTTCGCGCCCTGCGCGGCCTCAACATTGTCGGCTGCGACCTAGTCGAGGTCTCACCGCCTTTTGATACCGGCGAAATCACTTCGCTGCTTGCCGCCAATCTTCTTTTCGAATTGCTCTGCGTCCTCTAAATGCCTGCCCTCGCGCGCAAACTCCGTCTTGCCGATTACTTCGCGCTGGCATTTGGAACGATGGTCGGCGTTGGATGGCTGGTGTTGATGCACGATTGGCTGGGCCGCAGCGGGCCGCTCGGCGCCATATTGGGTTTCGCGCTCGGCGCAATTCTCTTGCTGCCTGTCGGTTACGTTTACGGCCAATGGGTGCAGCGCCTCCCGGATGCGGCAGGAGAAGCAGCATATACGGCTCAGGTTTTCCCGCCAATCGTCAGTTATTTTACGGGCTGGATGATGTTGCTGGCGTACTTTATCGTTTGCCCTTGGGAAGCGGTTGCGGTGGGCAAACTTGCCGCTTATATTTTCCCTTCGCTGGATTCATTCGAATTGTACCGAGTCGATGGTCAGCCCGTCTTCCTGCCGCGTCTGCTGCTCGGTATTGTGCTGACGCTGTTTCTCGCGATCCTGAATTACCGCGGTATCCGATTGAGCGCCAATTTTCAGAATTGGACGACGACCTTGGTACTTCTTCTCTTCGTCGCGCTGTTAGGTATTAGCGCTGTTTACGGGGCTCCCGCCAATTTTCATCCCGCGTTTCAAGGCGCTCCGTGGATTTCGATCGTGCTGACACTGCAGATCGTCCCCTATTTCATGACTGGATTCGAATCGGCGCCCAAAGTGGCGGAGGAAGCCCACTTGGAATTCCCTTCGACGGGATTCTTTCGCGCGATCGCCATGGCTCTTTTTGTCGGTGCAGGTTTTTATGTTCTCGCGATTGCCGCGGTAGCCTACGTCGCGCCTTGGCAAGGGTTGCTTGGCAAGCACTTCGTCACCGCCATCGCGTTCGAACAAGCGCTCGGAGCGAGATGGCCCGTTCGCTTGATACTCCTTATGGCCATGTTTGGACTCTTCCAATGCTTCAACGGCAACTTCGTAGCATCGAGCCGCTTGTTGTTCGCCTATGGCCGCCGCGGGACGATTCCTCCGCGCTTTGGCGAAGTGCACGAAAAATTTCTGACGCCGTCTGTGGCAGTTGTCGGAATTACCCTAGGGACATTGGCGGGCGTTCTGCTCGGCGACGCGCTACTTGTGCCCGTCACGGAAGTCGGGTCGATGGCCTCTGCGCTGGGCTGGATGGCTGCCTGCGTGTCGTTTTGGCTGGTGGAAAAACAGATTTCCATGCGCGTCGTGTCGGGTCTCGGCATCATGGTCTCGTTGCTGCTCTTTCTTATGAAAGTCTTACCTATCATTCCTGGCCACTTCTCGCGCGCGGAATGGATCGCCCTGGGCATCTGGCTTGCGCTCGGCGCCATCCTCCATCGCCGCCCCCGTTCTGGCTCGCTTTAGAGCCGAGCTTCAGTCCGTCTCCTTCCGACTCCAATTCTCGCGTGCTGCAGTGCGTCCTGTCAGGAGCAACGTTCGCCCTGAGGAAAACCAGGCAATCTTCAAATGTGTCTTGATGTGGACAGATATCCGCCCTCGTTTTTCATAACATGGTGTGTTCGGGGGAACAACAAGATGAAGACAAGTACTGAGAATGAGATTGCCGGCAAGGTTCACGAAGTGGAGGGGATGATTAAGGAAAAGGTGGGCGAACTGACGAACGATCCCGACTTGGAAGGTGAAGGCATTGGCGAAAAGATAGCCGGGAAGGTGCAGAAGAAACTCGGCCAGGTGGAGAAAACCCTCGGGAAATAGATTCCTTTCCAGGTTGCGGTTAAGAAACCAGCCATAGAGGACGGATGCGATGAGTCAGAACAATTGGTCAGACAAGTTCACTACATTTGCGGTTGGGATTGGGGTAGGCGCGCTTCTTGCATTGCTTTTTGCGCCCTCCTCGGGAGAGGACACACGTGAGTACATCACCGGCACAGTGAAACAGGGTTTAGATGGTGCGGCGGCGACGGGAAAGCGGTGGACTCGCCGCGCGCAAGAGACGGTGGACGACGTGAAAGCCAGCGTAGCCGGAGCAGTGGAAGCTGGTGAAAAAGCATACCGCACGGCGCGAGACGCCTGAGTCTTTTCTAAGGTGATCGGGTCTCGAAATCGGCGATATTGTCGAAGTTCGTCTGCATTGAGTGGGTGTAGCTTTGAGAATTCGCTCTTCATTCTCTCCTCGCTCCCCACGCGGGCTGTGCTCTGCCGTCATGTATACTGACGTGGGAGCCAAACTATTCTTCATCGATGATTCCTTTCTTGCATCTTGGACCACTGACGATTCCAACTTTTGGCCTCATGGTCGCGACCGGACTTCTCGTCGCGGCTTACATTCTGCAAGCAGATTTCAATCGGCGACGTGGGCAACTGCAGAACTACAGCTCGAGCAAGAGCGCAAGAGATGAGCGGGCCAAGGACGAAGGGTTCCTCATCATCGGTATCGCCGGCCTGGCTGGCCTGGTGGGTGCTCGCCTCTACCATGTCCTGGAGAGTCCGCACGAATTGATTGCCAATCCATCGCTATTGATCAGCCGTTTCGGATTTGCGTGGTTTGGCGGCTTCCTTGGCGGATTCGTGGCGCTGGCGATTTTGGCAAAGCGCTTTCGCATTCCGTTGCTCGAATTCCTGGACATGTGCTCACCGGCGGCAGCAGTGGGCTATGCCATCGGGCGCATCGGCTGTTTGCTCTCCGGTGACGGCGACTATGGCGTGCCCACGACTTTGCCCTGGGGAATGAGCTTTCCCAATGGCGTGGTTCCTACCGTAGAACGCGTGCATCCAACGCCGCTCTACGAATTTTTCATCTGGCTGGCGATCGGAACAATCCTCTGGCGACTAGGGAAGAAGGCGCTGAGCGGCGCAGGGCCCAAGGGAGAAGTTTTTTGCGCCTACCTGATTCTGACAGGCATAGCGCGCTTTTTGATCGAGTTTATCCGCATCAATCCGCGATCGTTTTTCGGCCTTTCGAATGCGCAAACAGCAAGTCTGGTGTCAATTGTCGTGGGTGTCCTTCTGCTCTGGGCCATCAGAAGTCGTTTTCCAGCCCACAAGGAGGGAGGTCGCATTACCGAGCGTGCGGGCTAGCTGAGGCATTTCTCCTGCGTGCGTTTCGGCTAAGCTTCCTGTCAGGCCTTGAAGACCTTCCTTCGAGGCGCTTCAACGATTCCGGCTGTACATCAATCACATTTGTCTCTAATTTTCTTCACGCACCCGGCTTACTCTCCTTGACGAATGCCGTCTGTCAAGGTAGAAGTGTTATCAACGCGGACGCCAGGGGTCTTCGACGTGGCGTCTATTTGTGAGCACGTCCTTGTGCCTCACTGGGGAACGGGGGATCTATGACACTGTTTCGAACCATCGCGATATTTTTGTCTGCATTTGGTGCCTTGGGCATCGCAGCTGGACAATCTCAGGAGGGCCGCATTCTGGGCACGGTGACGGACCAAAGCGGCGGCCTCGTCAAAGGCGCGCGCGTGACCATCACTAACGTAGACACCGGCGTGACACGCACGCTCGAGACGAATGACGCGGGCGATTACGTTGCACCCAGCCTGCCCCCGGGCCCCTACAAGTTGGTAGCTGAGGCGACGGGGTTCAAGAAAATCGAGCGCGGCGGCATCCGGCTCGAAGTGGCGAAAGATATTCGCCTGGATGTGACGATGCAGCCCGGCAGCGTATCGGAAGTCGTCGAAGTGACCGAGCAGGCGCCGCTCGTAGAGACCACCAATGACACACTGGGCGGAACGTTCGCGAACAAGTCCATCAACGATCTGCCCCTAAACGGGCGCGATTTCCAGAACCTCGTGGTCTTGAGGCCGGGCGTACAGCGGACAACCGGCGGAGGGTTTCTATCCATCAGCTCCAACGGCAATCGCCCCGAGGACAACAATTTCATCTTCGACGGCGTCGACAACAACGATCCTTACTACGGCGGAACGATCGTCAACGCCGAAGGCGTGCAGGGCACGCCCGGGTCGATCCTGCCGATCGACGCGATTCAGGAGTTCAACGCCCAGGAGAATCCCCCCGCCGAATATGGCTGGAAACCGGGCGCGATCGTCAACCTCGGGCTCAAGTCGGGGACCAACGACGTCCACGGCACCGCGTATCTCTTCGAGCGCAACAACGCGTTTGATGCGCGCAACTACTTCAACCCGGTGATCGATCCCAATACTGGACTGCCTTCGCCGAAGAAGGCGGTGCGCCAGCACCAGTTCGGAGGCAGCATCGGCGGCCCGATCGTCAAGAACAAGACGTTCATCTTCGGGGCCTACGAGGGCCTCCGTGCGCTGGTCGGCAATTCGGAGCAGTTGAGCAGCCCGGCGACGGTGACCGCAGGCGGCGACCCGTCCATAAGCATTCCAGATGCAATGGCCAGCGTTGTGGCTCACGGATTGCCCGTGAACCCCCTGAGCGCGAAGCTGGTTCCGCTGTTCCCTACGAACACCAACACCAATGGCGCGCTCAACGTCAGCTTGCCCAACAAGAACCGCAACGACAATTTCATCATCAAGGCTGATCACCACATCAATGAAAGGCACAGCCTGTCGGGGCGCTACTTCATGGGCGACAGCCTGCAGACCGAACTGGATATTCCGGTTCTGCGGCCTCAGTGGGAATCGCAGTCGCAGCTACGCGCGCAGGTTGTGGGCGTCAACTACACTTGGGTTCCCAGCACCGCCTGGGTCAATGAAGCGCGCTTCGGCTATAACCGCTTCTGGCAGTCCATCTTGACCGCGGACCATGCTTCGAATCCGGCCACTGTGTATGGCATCAACACCGGTGTCACGAATCCCGCAGATTTCGGAATGCCGGAAATTGCTATCAAAGGCTTCAACTCCCTCGGGGGCAATCACGGCTGGCCCTTGCTCACGACTCCGAATTCGACCTATCAGTTCGTGGACAACATCTCTTATGCGCACGGCAAGCACAACATCCGCTTCGGCGGTGAATTCCGCCGCGGCGGCACCAACAACCAGCGCGACCGCTACGGGAAGAGCCGCATCCAGTTCAGTGGAGGGAACTGTGCATTTGCTGGGAGCAGCCCGTTGGAGGATTTCATTGCTGGCTGCGCCCACAGGGGCCGCATCTTCGTGGGCAATTCGGTGCGCCACGTCACGATGATTTCCTCCGGGGGGTTCGTGCAGGACGACTGGCGCGTTTCGCAACATCTGACGGTCAATCTCGGTATGCGCTATGACCTCAACAGGGTTATCCACGAAGACAACAACAACCTGGCTAACTTCATTCCTTACGATGCGCAGGGCAAGTTCAGCACCACCGCTGCGCTCGGTATCAAGCAGGTAGGCAAGGGCATTGACGCACCCTACCACGGCGATCACAACAACTTCTCGCCGCGCCTGGGCCTTTCCTGGGACCCCTGGGGCCGGGGCAAGACCGTGATCCGCGCCGGCGGCGGCGTCACCTACGAGATCCCGCATCTCGCCGTCTTCCTCGGCCAGAACGGCGTCAACAACGCGTCCACTGCGGGAATCAACGTCATTCCGACTGCCGCTTCCACCGGCATCCCGGGTGCCAACGGTACCATCGCCGCCAGTGCGGTCAATGTTTCCGGCAGCAGCCTGAACTGGTCCCTGGCGGGGCCGGTCTTCAACACATCCATCGACTGTTCAGCGACGCCCTGCGACATCCTGGGCGTGGATCAAAACCTGCGCACGCCCTACGTCCTGACGTGGAATGTCAATATCCAGCAGGCGCTAACCTCTTCAACGTCACTGCAGGTCGGTTATGTGGGCAACCGCGGGGTCAAGCTGTACGGCGTCCGCGACATCAACCAGGTGGACCCGAATTCGCCCGCGGAGATTGCCTGTGGAAATTGCGAGCAGCCGGGTCGGCCGTTCAATACGCGCTTCCCCTATCTCGGATTCATCAATTTCCTCGGGAACGATTACACATCGATCTACCACGGATTGCAGGCGACGCTGACGCAGCGCGCCTGGAAGGGCCTCAACTTCGTGGCCGGCTATACCTGGGCGCACGCCATTGACGACGTTTCCCTCAATCGCGCGCAGCAGCCACAGGACAGCACACGCCCGGGACTCGAGCGCGCCAGTGGCGACAATGACATCCGTCACCGCCTCACTCTGGCTCTTACCTACGAACTGCCTGGCCGTAGCGGCTACGCCCATATGCTGGAAGGCTGGCAGATCAACTCAATCCTGACGGTTCAGACCGGTGCTCCCTGGAATATCGACGACGGCTTCCAGAACGGCAACGATATCAGCTTCACCGGAGAGTTTAGCGACCGCTGGAATATCATCGGGGATCCGGCGAAAATCAAGCCGTCCTTCACCGGAGTGCCTTATTTCGATTTCCAGACTCCGGCGACGCAGAACAGCGCCTGTCTGGCAGCCGCCACGACCCCAGCCTTGCAGGCGACGCTGTTTAGCTTCGGCTGCTATGCCAGCGGGGGCACCGTCATCATTCCCCCGGCATTCGGAACGTTCGGGACCGCCGGCCGCAACCCCTTCCGCGGGCCGCGCCTCGACAACCTGGACTTGTCCATCGTCAAGACCACCAAGATCAGTGAACGCGTCAGCGTGCAATTGCGCGGTGAGTTCTTTAACGTCTTGAACCATCCGCACTTCATGAACCCGAATACGCTTGGTTACGTGGACCCGTCCGACCCGAGCACTTTCGGCGTGATTGCCGCGACTCCGGACGTGGCGGCGGCAAACCCGGTCATCGGAACGGGCGGACCGAGAAATATCCAACTCGGGTTGAAGTTCCGGTTCTAACTAAAGCTTCCATCCAATGATAAAAGGAGGCTGGATCGCAGGATCCAGCCTCCTTTTTCTGCCTGGCGAGGCCGCTGGCCAGAAGCTATTGCTTGATTACGGCGCCATCTTTCATGACAAAGGAGACTCTCTTCAGGGTACGGATGTCTTCGACGGGATTTTCCGGGGTCGCGATGATGTCCGCGGCCATTCCGGGCTTCAGAAAGCCGCGTTCCTTGTCCACACCTAGCAGCCGGGCGGCATTCACGGTCATCGCCCGCAGGGTATCCGCGGCCGGGACTCCCGCTTCCATCCAGCTCTGAATATAGTCGACGGCGAGGGTCCCGCGGGTTTCTCCCGGCAGAGCATCAATCACGTCCGTGCCAAAGGCCATGTTCACGCCAATCTTGTGGGCGCGCTTCAGGCGATCGACCCAAATCTTGTGCTCCTCTGTGTCGGTCAGTTTTTCCGTGAACTCCGTTCCCACAAGCGTCACATTATTTTTCTTGGCGAGTTGCAAGTCCTCGTCGGTCATCCGGAATCCATGTTCGATGGAATCGACGCCAGCTTCGGCGGCGTTGTGCGCGCCGGCACGCGTCCAGCAATGCGCCGCGAGCTTCACGCCCGCGGCGTGAGCCTCCGCAATCATGAAGCGGATATCCTCCGTCGAATAGATATAGTCCTGATCATCGACCACGATTTTGATTACCTTCGCTCCAAAATGAATGTTTTGGCGAATGGCTTTACGCATCTCGTCACGCGTGTCCGCGAAGAGATATTCCGGCGTCGCCAGGTCCTTCTTCTCCGGCTGCAGATGGAACTGCCCGCCGTACGGCGCGATGATGATTCCGGCGTTAACGATCGTCGGTCCTTGCACCCAGCCCGCTTCAATCGCGCGACGCAGGTCCGTGTCCGCATAATTCCCCGCGTTGCCGATGTCGCGAACCGTCGTAAAACCCGATTGCAGCATGGCCATGCCGTTCGCCACGCCCTCAATCGCACGATAGCCGGTGGTATCCAGCAGCGTTGTGAAGTAGTAGTTTCCATGATCGCGTTTGGGGATCACCGTCATACACAAATGCGTATGGGCATCGAAGAGACCGGGGAGCACGGTGGCCTTCGAAAGATCAATGATCTTCGCTTCCGCGGGGATAGCAACGTTACCGCCGATTTCCTTAATCCTGTTTCCTTCCACCAAAATGATTTGATTGGCGGTGGTTTTTCCCGTTTCGGGGTCGAGCAACTTTCCCGCTTTGATCGCCACACTTTGCGAAGTCGAATTCAGTTGTGCTCTGACGGGCAAAACAGGCAACGAGACAGCCAGTGCGGCGAACAAAAAGGTCCGAATCTTCATCGACTCTCCCCTCCGAAATGATCGAAATTCCTTTTACGGTTCCTGCTTGTAGATTTTTCCTTCTTTCATTACAAATTTTACGTTTTCCAGCAGCCGGACGTCGTCAAGCGGGTTCCCGGAAACAGCGATGATGTCCGCATATTTTCCCGGCCTCAAGGAACCGAGCACATCCGATTTGCTGAGCAAATCGGCGGCGTTGCTGGTGGCGGACTGGATGGCCTGCATCGGCGTCATGCCGTACTTAACCATAAACGCGAATTGGCGGGCGTTGATGCCGTGGGGACAGACGCCTGCGTCCGTGCCGAAGGACATTTTGACGCCCGCACGAACGGCCTTCGTGAAGTTGCCGCGTTGAATCGCTCCCAGGTCGCGGTCGTGCTCGAGGAAATCAGCGGGCGTTTTGTGTGCCTTGCCAGCGTCCTGAATACATTCCTCATCGTAGATATCCATATCGAGATAGGTGCCGTGTTCCTTGGCCAGCGCGATGCCTTCGTCGTCGATGAGCGTGGCGTGCTCGATGGAAGCGACTCCGGCGCGGATGGCGTTCTTGATGCCTTCCGCGGCGTGTGCGTGGGCCTCGACGCGAAGGCCGAAGTTGTTCGCTTCATCGACCGCGGCATGGAGTTCTTCGGGAGTAAATTCAAGCGACTTGGGGTTGCTCCCGTGAGTGAGCACGGCACCGGTGGAAAGAATCTTGATGTGGTCGGCGCCGCGGTGCGCGAGCTCACGGATTTTTTGCCGAACTTCCCAAGGGCTGTTGGCTTCCCCATAGCGAAGATCCGGAGGGAGCTGAATATCCCGCGCCAGCCCGGTCATCGCCCCGGCGCCTCCACTGATCGTAATGTAGGCGCCGGCGACAAACATGCGTGGGCTGATGATGTATCCGCGGGCAATGGCGTCACGCATGGCGACATCGTTGAACGCGCGATAGACGCCGACGTCGCGCACGGTCGTGAAGCCGCCTAGCAGTGTGACGCGGGCGTTTGGGATGGCAGCGTAGGCGATTTCGACTGCCGACTTTTGCAGAACGAGGAGGGGCTCGCCTTCGCCAAGGTCAGCAAGATGCGTGTGGCAATCGATCAGGCCGGGGAGCACCGTCATCTTCGAGAGATCGATCACCGCCGCGCCTGTTGGAACAGGCAAATTTTCGCCAATCGCCTCAATTTTGCCGCCACGCACCAGGATCATCTGGTTCGCTTGCACCCGGCCCGCGTCCACGTCAATGAGCTTGCCAGCGCGAATTACCGTAACCTGTGCTGCGGGTGGCGTCTGTTGCGCCGGAGCATTCGTGGTAAAGAAGGTCAGAAGGACGACAAGACAGAAGCTTTGCTTACGCATGGCTGTCCTTTCGCGTGCGCGGCATGCAAGCCTTACTTACACGAATTTTTTCAGATAGCGCCTGCGCATCATACCCCGGCCGATACGCTACGGAAAGAGAACAGCCGAAAATTGCAGGATATGAGCTACATGCTTGCTACAGCATTTGCCGCAAAACGTATTGCAGGATGCCGCCGTGATGGTAGTAGGAGACTTCTTCAGGTGTATCCACGCGCGCGATGACGGAGAAAGTCTTGAGTTTGCCGTCGTCCGCCTTTGCATGGACGGTGATGGGCTTCTTGGGCGCGAGGTCCGAGACGCCTTCGATTTCGAAAACTTCGTGACCCGTCAGCCCCAGCGTTTCGCGATTCTCGCCATTTTTGAATTCGAGCGGAAGCACGCCCATGCCGAGGAGGTTGCTGCGATGAATGCGCTCATAGCTTTCCGCAATCACCGCGCGCACGCCGAGCAAGCGCGTGCCCTTCGCGGCCCAGTCGCGCGAAGAGCCGGAGCCGTATTCCTTGCCGGCGAGAACCACCAGCGGCACGCCGGCTTCACGGTACCTCACGGCGGCGTCGTAAATGGAAATCTTTTCGCTTCCGGGCAGATAGAGTGTCCAGCCACCTTCAGTGCCGGGAGCAAGCTGATTGCGCAGCCGAATATTCGCAAACGTGCCGCGCATCATCACTTCGTGATTGCCGCGGCGCGCGCCGTAAGAATTGAATTCATGCGGCTTCACTCCGCTGGCAATCAGATATTTTCCGGCCGGTGAGTCCACTGGGATCGAGCCGGCGGGAGAAATATGGTCCGTGGTGACGCTGTCGCCGAGAATGGCGAGCACGCGTGCGCCGTGAATATCCGCAAGCGCTGGAGGCGTCTTCGGCATGTTTTCGAAGTACGGCGGCATTTTGATGTACGTCGATTTCTGGTCCCACTTGTAGATGTCGCCTTCCGGAATCGGCATGGACTTCCAGCGCGCGTCGCCTTCGTACACTTCGGCGTACTCTTTGCTGTATTGCGCGGTGGTGACTGCCGCCCGAACGGTCGCTTCGATTTCCTGCGGAGACGGCCAGACATCTTTAAGAAAAACCGGTTTGCCCGCCGTATCGTTTCCAAGCGGCTCGGTCGTGAGGTCCACGTCCATGCGGCCCGCGAGCGCGTAAGCAACCACGAGCGGCGGTGAAGCCAGATAGTTCGCGCGAACCAGCGGGTGAATGCGGCCTTCAAAATTGCGATTGCCGCTCAGCACCGCCACGGCGATCAGATTGTTATCCTTGATGGCCGCACCGATCGGCTCCGAGAGCGGACCACTGTTGCCAATGCAAGTCGTACAACCATATCCGACCAGGTGGAAATTCAACTTCTCAAGATACGGCGTCAGTCCTGCTGCCGCCAGATAGTTGGTCACCACTTTCGAGCCCGGCGCCAGGCTCGTCTTGACCCACGGTTTCACATACAGGCCGCGCTCCACCGCTTTCTTCGCCAGCAGCCCCGCGCCCAACATGAGCGAAGGATTCGATGTATTGGTGCAACTGGTGATCGCCGCAATGACCACCGAGCCGCTCGAGAGATTGAACGAGTCACCATTGTTTCGAACGGCGATATTCTTGACCGGCGCGCCTTCCAAGACTTTCGCAAAGGAAGCTTTCGCCTGGCGCAGCGCCACGCGGTCTTGCGGCCGCTTCGGTCCGGCGACGGTAGGCTCCACGGATCCGAGGTCCAATTCCAGTGTGTCGTTGAAGAGTGGAGCCACAGTTGCGTCCGTGCGGAAAAGCATCTGCTCCTTGCAGTAGGCTTCGACAAGAGCAATATGTTCTTGCGATCTTCCGGTGAAGTGCAGATACGCCAGGGTTTCCGCGTCCACCGGGAAGAAGCCCATCGTGGCGCCGTATTCGGGCGACATGTTGGCGATGGTGGCGCGATCCGGGACGCTCAAACTGGACAGGCCCGAGCCATAGAATTCAACGAATTTGCCGACGACGCCCTTTTTCCGCAACATCTCCGTGACCGTCAGAACAAGGTCCGTTGCCGTGGCGCCTTCGCGAAGGCGTCCATGAAGGCGGAAGCCGACAACTTCGGGAATGAGCATCGAAGACGGCTGCCCGAGCATCGCCGCTTCCGCTTCAATTCCGCCAACGCCCCAACCGAAAACGCCGAGCGCGTTGATCATGGTGGTGTGCGAATCCGTTCCCACCACGGAATCCGGATAAGCCTCCATCCTGCTGCCGGACGGCATCGCGCAGACAACCCGCGCAAGATATTCCAAGTTCACTTGATGGCAGATCCCCGTGTCTGGCGGAACCACCTTGAAATTGTTGAACGCCGTCTGGCCCCAGCGAAGGAAGGCGTAGCGCTCGACGTTGCGCTGAAATTCCAATTCGGCATTCAAGCCAAAGGAGTTTCCGTTGCCGAAGCTGTCCACCTGCACGGAATGATCGATGACCAGCTCGGCAGGGAAGAGCGGATTGATCCGCTTGGGATTCCCCCCCATACGCGCGAACGCTTCCCGCATGGTGGCGAGATCGACGACCGCGGGCACGCCCGTGAAGTCCTGCAGCAGCACGCGGGCGGGCATGAAGGCGATTTCTTTCTCCAGAGCGCCGGGGCGCCAGCCTGCCAGCGCGCGAATGTCCTCGGCGTGCACGAAACGGCCATCTTCGCATCGCAAAAGATTTTCCAGAAGAATTCGCAGCGAAAACGGGAGCTTTGCCAGATCGCTGACACCCTGTTTCTCGAGGAACTCAAGCCGGTGAATGTCGAAGGTCTGGGCGCCGACGTTGAGCTTGTCGCGTGTGCGGAAAGAATTGCCCGCGTTAATGGCCATTCTTACGGTCCTTTCGCTATGGTGGGCAGCCCTCTATCATAACCGAAATCGAATCCAGGTGCGGTGCGGCTATACTTGTAGGGCCGTGAACATCGTTCTCATATCGACTTACGAGCTGGGCCGGCAGCCCTTTGGCTTGGCCTCCCCTGCGGCGTGGTTGCGGAAGCGCGGTCATCACGTAGTTTCTCTGGACCTCGCGCGACAATCGCTGGACGAATCTGCCGTTCGCGATGCCGGGCTGATCGCAATCTATCTGCCGATGCACACTGCCACTCGGCTGGCTGCACAGTTGATTCCTTCGTTGCGCGATTTGAATTCGAGCGCGCATCTCTGTTGTTACGGTCTCTACGCGCCCATGAATGTGGAATACCTTCGCACGCTCGGAGTCTCCACGATTCTTGGCGGCGAATTTGAAGAAGGACTTGTGCATCTGGCCGAACGCCTGGCAGCAGGCGGAGAACAGAAACTTGCTCAGCAAGCCGAGTCTCTCATCTCGCTTGCCAGGCTGTCTTTCGAACTACCGGACCGTTCCGACTTGCCTGCCATCGAAAAATACGCGCATCTCATCGTGCCCGGCGATGGCTATCGCATCGTGGGTTCAACAGAGGCCAGCCGCGGCTGCAAACATCTTTGCCGGCACTGTCCGATCGTGCCGGTATACAAAGGTGTCTTTCGAATCGTCAGCCGCGATATTGTTCTCGAAGACATTCGCCGCCAGGCGGCTGCCGGCGCGCAGCATATCTCTTTCGGCGATCCGGACTTCTTCAACGGCATCCGCCATGCCATGGAGCTCGTTGAGGAATTCCACAGGGAATTCCCGAAGCTCACCTACGACGTAACGATCAAGATCGAGCACCTGCGCAAATACGAGGGGCATCTCTCCAAGCTTCGCGATACCGGCTGCCTCTTCGTCATCAGCGCGGTTGAGTCGGTCGACGATGCCGTTCTGGAATTCCTCGACAAAGGCCACACACGCGAGGATTTCCTGCATGTGAACAAAACTTTCCGCGAACTTGGCATGACCCTTCATCCGACATTTGTGCCGTTTACCCCGTGGACGACCTTGGAAGGCTACCTCGACTTGCTCAACGTGCTGCAGGAGCAGGCCCTCATCGAGAATGTAGCGCCGATTCAGCTTGGCATTCGCTTGCTGATCCCGGAAGGCTCGCGAATGCTCGAATTGGAAGACGTGCGGGGAATGGTTGGTCCGTTTAATCCGCGGTCGCTGGCCTATCCGTGGAAAAACGCCGACCTTCGCGCGGATCCTCTCAGCGAGACTGTTCAGGAGATTGCCGCCGCGGCGGAGCGCCAAAAGGAAGCGCGACCGGCAACGTTTGAACGCATCTGGAAGGCTGCTCACACCGCGGCGGGACTCCCTGCTCCGGCCATCGCCGCTGCGAAACATTCTGAACATTTCGTTCCCTATCTCAGCGAACCTTGGTATTGCTGCGCGGAACCGACGCGGGATCAGTTGGTTTCCATCGGCAGCGTGAAATCGCAGATGAAAAACGTGCTGGCAACTGTCGATGGCTTTGTGTGATTCCGGCGCAGAAACTCCTCCCACATGACCACGCCATCCAAACGATTGCTGCTCTTCACCGGGAAACTCGGTTACCAGACGCGAAGTTTTGAAGAATCTGCCCTCAAACTGGGCGTGGAGCTCGTATACGTCACGGATCGCTGCCATCAACTTGAAGATCCCTGGGGCGACCGCGCCATCGCAGTGCATTTGGAAAATCCGGAAGTGGCCGTGTACACCGTGATGGAATCTCTTCGCGGCCAAAGTGTGGACGGAATTCTCGCTCTCGGTGACCGCCCGGCCGTTGCCGCGGCCTACGCCGCGCGTGGGCTCGGAATCCCGTATAACCATCCCGCCGCGGTCGAAGCTTGCCGCAACAAGCTGCGCATGCGAGAAATTTTTCGAGACGCCGGATTGAGCGTGCCCTGGTTTCGAAACTTGCCCATCCATCCCGCGCCCGAGCCTTCACTGCTCGGCATTTCGTATCCTTGTGTGCTGAAACCTCTCTCGCTTTCCGCCAGCCAAGGTGTGGTGCGAGCAAACAATCGCGAGGAATTTCTCACCGCAGCTTCGCGCGTCCGCCGATTGCTCGAGTCTCCGGAAATTCGCTCTACCCGCGAGGCGAATCTCGATCAAATGCTCGTCGAAGGTTACATTCCTGGCAGGGAAGTCGCCGTGGAAGGACTTGTCTCGGATGGAACCTTGCGCGTGCTGGCCATCTTCGACAAGCCCGATCCACTCGAGGGCCCCTATTTCGAAGAGACCATTTACGTCACGCCCTCACGGCTCCCTGCCGCAGAGCAGCGTGCCATCGAGCAATGCGCCCGCGACGCCGCCCGCGCGCTGGGAATTTCCCAGGGCCCGATTCACGCGGAATTTCGAATCAACGAGGACGGCGTTTGGCCGTTGGAACTTGCTCCCCGGCCCATCGGCGGCCTTTGTGCCCGCGCCTTGCGGTTCTTTCTTGACTCAGAAAAAAATCCGATCGGATTGGAAGAACTGCTGATGCGCCACGCACTCGAATTCCCTGGAACCGATTCGCCGCGCGAATCACTTGCTTCCGGCGTAATGATGATTCCGGTCTCGAAAAGCGGAGTTCTCGAGGCAGTTGGGGGCGAAGACGCCGCTCGCGCCGTGCCGGGCATCACCGACCTGCTCATCACCGCACGCCTACACGACTACATCGCGGCCTGGCCCGAGGGTTCAAGCTATCTTGGATTCCTATTCGCGAGAGGAGCTCATCCAGCAGAAGTTGAGCAGGCCATCCGCAAAGCCCACGAAAAATTAGCATTCACGATTTCGCCGCGCTTGCCCGTCGAACACCCTGCGACGCGCCGAATGACCAGCGAGGGCAATTAACCTTTTGCTTTCGGCGGCACATATCCTTCCGGCAATTTGGATCCTTCCCCGAAAAAAAACTGTTCCATCTGTTCTTCCATGATCTTTTGCGAGTTGGGATCAAGCGGATTGAGCCGGTATTCGTTCATCACCATTTTGGAGTGCTCCAGCCACAGCTTCCACGCCTCTTTCGAAACACTTTCGTACACGCGCTTGCCAATCTCGCCCCTCCAGGGGATGCGATCCAGGCCCGGCAAATCCTTGTCGAACTTCACGCAGTGCACCATGCGCGTGCCCGGCTTGACCGGTTCGCTCGGCGCGGGTGCCGGATCGCAAGATTCGTTCGCCATTCTGTTCTCCTCGCAAAAACCGCTCTTTTTCACCTTACTGCAACTCCGCGTAAATTCCTAGCGGCCCGTCTCCTTCCAGCGAACTGTTGCGGACCGGGGCCGTCCCATCTCGAATCTGGTAACTACCTTCGATAACCCGGCCCAAAAAGCGTACTCTAATCCGCTGAACCCGCATCTTCTGCGCATCTGCGGTCATCTAAGAGACGTCGCGCGCAGAAGTCCCCACGCGTGTCCAAAGACCGGAGGTGCCGCGCCCGTGGCGAGAATTACAACGCTGTTTTGGGACATCGGAGGCGTCATCCTCACCAACGGTTGGGATCACGTCTCGCGAAAAGAAGCCGCGAACACCTTTGGTCTGGACTGGGACGAATTTCGCGACCGCCACGACCTCTCTTTCCCCGCATTCGATTCCGGCCTCATCACCCTCAACGAGTATCTGGACAGAACGCTCTTCTTCCGGCCCCGCACCTTTACGCGCGAGGAGTTCTCCGCGTTCATGTTCGCCCAATCGAAAGAATATCCGGAGACTCGCGCGATTCTTGACAAGGTGACCGCCTCGGGAAAGTACTACATCGGCGCCATCAACAATGAACCTCGGGAGCTCAACCAATACCGCATCGAAGCGTTCCATCTGCGAAGAAACTTTCTTGTCTTCTTCAGCTCCTGCTACGTTCGAACGCGCAAACCGGAAGAGCTGATCTTTCGCATCGCCCTCGACGTCACACAACGCCCGCCCGAAGAATGTCTCTTCATCGACGACCGCCCGCTCAATCTGGAAAGCCCCCGGCGTCTCGGAATGAACACCATCCACCACCAGAATGCCGGGCAATTGCGCTCTGAGCTTGGAAAGTACGGTGTTGAGGTATAGTTTTGAGGCTCATTTTGTTTACCTGAACGGGACACAGCACAAAGGGAGATAAATATGGCGGCGGACACGAATCGTTCCAGTTCAGGCTACGGCGGCGTGACGGAACCCTGCACTGTGATTCTCTTCGGCGCGTCGGGGGATCTCGCAAAACGCAAAGTCATACCGGCGCTGTTCGATTTGGCCATTCACAATGCGCTGGGTCCGCGCTATGCCCTCATTGGTTTTGCCCGCACACCCATGACCGACGAAAGTTTTCGCACCACTGCGGGCGAAGCGGCGAAGAGTATTTCAGAAGTCGGGCCCATTGATCCGAAACAGTGGGACGAGTTCGCCTCCAACATGTTCTACTCCGCCGGCGATTACGGCAATCAGGAAGCCTACGCGCAGCTCGCTCGGCGCCTCTCCGAAGTGGAATCTTCGAAGAACCTCGGCGGCAATCGCCTTTTCTATCTTTCGACGCCGCCCGAAGTCTATCCCAACATTGTCGAACAACTTGGCCGCGCAGGTCTGGCTCGTCCCGCGTCTCCGGATTCCTGGGTGCGCATCATCATCGAAAAACCTTTTGGCCGGGACTTGGCCTCCGCAAAAGAATTGAATCGCATCGTTCTTAATGTTTTCGACGAAAAGCAGGTCTACCGCATCGATCATTACCTCGGCAAGGATACCGTGCAGAATCTGCTTGTTCTCCGCTTTGGCAACGGAATCTTCGAGCCGCTTTGGAACCGGAATTACGTCGATCACGTCCAGATCACCGCGGCCGAAACTCTGGGCATCGAGCGCCGCGGCGGTTTCTACGAATCCACGGGCGCGCTCCGCGACATGATTCAGAGCCACGTCTTGCAGCTTACCTCGCTCGTCGCCGTGGAACCTCCCGCCTCTTTCGACGCCACCGCCGTTCGCAACGAAAAACTGAAAGTCTTGCAATCAATCCGCCCCTTCAATTTGGGAATGGTGGCGCAAGACGTCATTCGCGGCCAGTATGCGCCCGGAAAAATCGGCGACAAGCCCGTGCCCGGCTACCGCCAGGAGCCCGGCGTCAACCCCGCCTCCCGGACCGAGACCTTTGTTGCCGCCAAATTGTTGATCGACAATTGGCGATGGGCCGGTGTTCCTTTCTATCTTCGGACCGGCAAGCGCCTTGCCAAGCGCACCACGGAAATCATGATCCAATTCCGGTGCGCGCCTCACATCGTTTTCCGCGAACGCGAGGTGGAACCCAACCGGTTGATATTGAACATTCAGCCCGATGAAGGCATCTCCGTTTCTTTCGGCGCGAAGCGGCCGGGAACGGAGATGAGCATTGGCAACGTCACGATGAACTTCAGTTATCGCGAAGGATTTGGCGGCGTGACACGCAGTGCCTACGCGACGCTGCTCAACGATTGTGTGCGCGGCGACGCCACGCTCTTCGACCGCGGCGACAGCGTCGAGGCCGCCTGGTCGCTCATCGACCCCATCCTCGATGTCTGGAGCGCAGCCAAGACCGCCACCGTGCCGCAATATCCTGCCGGTAGCTGGGGCCCGCGGGAATCCGATATACTGCTCGAGCGCGACGATAGAAAGTGGTACAACCCGTAGCCGCAACAATTGGCTCATTAAATCGATTCAGGCAGTTCAGGGGGGAATTGGTGATTCTCGCGGGAGACGTTGGCGGCACGAAGTGTAATCTGGCGCTTTTTTCGGAAAAAGGCGGCACCCTCACTCCCGTCTTCAAGCAGCGCTTTGCAAGCAAGGAATTCGCGCAGTTCGACCTGATCGTCAAGGAATTTGCCCGCCAGGCCGCCGAACATCTGGGCAGCGAACGCATCGTCGCTGCGGGTTTCGGCATCGCCGGCCCGGTTATCAACGGCCGCGTCAGAGCGACAAACCTTCCTTGGATGGTTGATACCGCGACTCTCATCAAAGAGCTGAATGTTCCCAATGTCGTTCTCCTGAATGATTTGGGAGCCACCGGACACAGCTTGCAGCATCTTCCACCGGAAGATTTCTGCGTTTTGAATCCGGGTGCGCCCGAACCGGGCGGAACCCGCGCTTTGCTCGCCGCGGGCACGGGTCTCGGTCAATCCATCCTCGTCTGGGACGGGGGGCGTTACCGCGTCGTGCCTTCCGAAGGGGGACATTCTGATTTTGCTCCGCACACCGAGCAGCAAATCGAACTGCTGCGCTTCATGCGCCGTCGCTATCCGCAGGTCAGCTGGGAACTCATTCTTTCCGGCCGCGGCTTCCGCACCCTTCATGAATTTCTCTCACCGAAAGTTACCCATGCTACGTTCGAAGATCCCGATGCCGACCCTGCGCCGGAAATTACCCGGCGCGGTTTGGACAAATCCTGCCGCGTCTGTTCCGACACTTTGGATCTGTGGACCGCCATCTATGGCGCGGAAGCAGGAAATCTGGCGCTGAAAGTCCTGGCGCTCGGCGGTGTCTACGTTGCGGGTGGTATCGCGGTCAAAATCCTCGAGAAAATGAAGGACGGCACCTTTTTTCACGCCTTTAAGGACAAGTGGAAATTCGAAGGCCTTTTGAGCGACATCCCGGTTTCCATCGTGCTCAACGAATCCGCTCCGCTTCTGGGCGCAGCCTATGAGGCCTTGGCCGCCGTGGATAAGTAGGAGTCTGCGTGTCCCTCTGCTCCGTCGCTTGCTCCGAAACACGATTCACCGATCTGCTTTGCTCGCCGAGCCGCACTTGCTACGCTTGGCGGGGTGGCCTTCCTCGAAGAAAAATTAGGCGATTGGAAGTCGCTTTCGCGCGGCGCCGGCATCGCCTGGCTCTGCATCTACGCGCTGTTTCTTCTTTACGCCTTCTTTGACCGCTCCGGATTTCTATTCCCCGATTTCGTCAATCTGATGATCCACGAGGGCGGGCATTTCTTCTTCAGTTGGTTCGGTCACACCATCATGATTCTGGGTGGAACCCTCGGCGAATTGCTCATGCCGCTGTTGTGCGCCATTTATTTCTTCTGGCAGCGCGAACCCGCTGGCTTCGCCTTTTCCACCTTCTGGTTCTTCGAAAACTTTCCCTACATCGGCACCTACATGGCCGACGCCCGCACCGCAGCCTTGCCTCTGGTTGGCTCCGGCGACTCCGACTGGGAAATTCTCTTCACCCAATGGGGCCTCCTCGCCCAGGACCAGAAAATCGGCGGAATCATGCGCACCCTCGGCTGGCTCGGCATGCTCGCAACGATCGCCTGGCTCGCCAACCGGATGCGCCTCGACGCTACATCAGAGTCGAACTCGCCTTCCTGGTAAAACGACGAGAGCCCACGGCAAATTCTGCGACTCGCGTGTTCCTCTGTGCTCTGCGCGTCTCTGTGACCCTCTGCGTTAATTCCTTCATTTTCTTCCTTTTGACGTGCACCAGATTTATCTTGACTAGTACTGTACTTTAGTGCTAACATTCGATGTGATCGTCAGCCGTCATCCCCGTCGCTCCACACTGTTTCGTCACCGTGACGAAAAACCCGTCACCGCAAGTCCTTTGGATTCCGCATTTACAATCTGTGACGCCCGTAACTCCTTTAAAATCCGCTTTTGCGAAAACCGCCGGGTGTCGTACCACTTCGTCGCAAGTCTCACACTTCGTGAGACACTTCCGCACACAAAGCGCATTTGCAAACCCCTTGTTTTCTATGCGCTGCGCACTCTTCCAAGTTCCGTATCCCGTAAGTCCTGTACTTGCCACTCTTACGAAAACTGCCGGGTGTATACCAACAATTCCCATTCTGGAACTCCACACCATCCGCTCACTGCTTCCATCCGCGTTGTTTCTTTTCATGCACTTACAAATTGCCCTTCGCAGAACTCCTTTCTTTTGACATTCATGCATTGGATGGGGGGTGTAGGGGTGGCCCAGCGTTGCCCCCGATTCGTCTCTCAGCCGTACATTTGTTTGTTAAACTACCTCGATCCTATTTTTTCTGGGGCTGGCCCTGCGGAACGGTTCCCTCATTCCAGAGGCCAAGGAGCCGAACATGAGCAGTGCGGTAACAACCCAAGCGCCTGAACTCCTGAACTATGTGAATGGTGCATGGCGGCGATCCGCCGCGACCGAATTTGCGGACGTATCCAATCCCGCGACGGCCGAACTGCTCGCTCGTACGCCGCTCTCGACTTCCGCGGACGTGGACGCTGCCGTACACGCTGCCGCCGATGCCTTTCCGGCTTGGCGCCGCACTCCTCCCGGCGAGCGCGTCCAATACCTGTTCAAGTTGAAAAACCTGCTCGAAGAGAATCTCGACGAACTCTCGCGCCTGATCACTCTCGAAAATGGAAAGACCTTTGCCGAAGCAAGAGCGGAAATGCGCCGCGGTATCGAGAACGTGGAAGTCGCCTGCGGCATTCCCATGATGATGCAGGGCCACATCCTCGAGGACGTGACGCCCGGCGTGGATGAAATGCAGATTCGTCAGCCCCTCGGCGTCGTCGCGGCCATCACGCCATTCAATTTTCCGGCCATGATCGCCTTCTGGTTTCTTCCTTACGCGATCGCATGCGGAAACACTTTTATATTGAAACCGTCCGAGCGTGTGCCACTCACCATGCGCCGCGCCTTTGAACTTCTGGAGAAGACCGGCCTCCCTAAGGGCGTCGTGAATCTTGTTAATGGCGGCCGCGCGGTGGTGGATGCGCTATGTGACCATCCGCAAGTGCGCGCGATCAGCTTCGTTGGCTCCACACCCGTCGCCAAGCATGTTTACACGCGCTCCGCCGCCAGCGGCAAGCGCATGCAGTGCCAGGGCGGCGCGAAGAACCACGTGATTGTTCTCCCCGATGCCGACATGGAACTGGCCACGCAGATCATCAGCGACAGCGCGTTCGGCTGCGCGGGCCAGCGATGCCTCGCAGTTTCTGTCGCCGTCACGATTGGCGAAGCGCAAAAAACTTTCCGTGACTCCATCGCGCACGCCGCTTCCGCAATTCGCGTCGGCAATGGCCTCGACTCCGGCATTCAAATGGGTCCGGTCATCACCAAGCAAAGCAAGCAGCGCGTCGAGTCGCTCATCTCCGCAGGTGTCGGCGAAGGCGCAAAGGCCATCCTCGATGGCCGCAACACCAAAATTCCCGGGCACGAATCCGGTAATTTCCTTACGCCAACCGTCCTTGATGGCTTGCCTTCCTCCAGCCAGCTTGCCGACACGGAAATCTTTGGCCCGGTACTCAGTCTCGTTCACGCCGATTCGATTGATGAAGCCATGGAATTTCTGCGCCGCAGCCCCTACGGTAACCAAGCCTCGCTCTTCACCACCAGCGGCTCCGCCGCCCGCAAATTCCGCTACGAGGCCCCCGCGGGGAATATCGGCATCAATATCGGTGTCGCCGCCCCGATGGCTTATTTCCCATTCAGCGGATGGAAAGAAAGCTTCTTCGGAATTCTTCACGGCCAGGGGCGCGACGCCGTCGAATTTTTCACCGAATCCAAAATCGTCGTCGAGCGCTGGTCGCGCCAGGAAACGCGCAAGTTCTAGGAAAGGAGGAGAGGCCCAGCGCTTGTCATCCCGAGCGCAGCGAGGGATCTGCTTTGGCTCGGCAATAGCCCGTGCCTAGCGCTGTTGAGTGTTGGAACTTAGCTTTGAATTTCTAACTTTGAACTCTAACTTCTTCTTATGATCACGAAACCACTGCACCTGGACATGCACGAACAGATCGAGTGCGCGCAGACGCTCGCCTCGCGTTTCTACACCGATCCCGCAATTCTGGAAATCGAGAAAGCGCGCATTTTCCGGCGCACCTGGCAACTCGTCGGCACGCTCAACCAGCCGTGCGGAGAATTGAACGGCGTGAAGCGAACCATCTCCGACCCGGAAAGCTTTTTCACCGCCGATCTCGCCGGCGAACCCATCATTATCGTCCGCGACAAAGAAGGCGTGCTTCGCGCTTTCAGCAACGTTTGCCGTCATCGCGCGGGACCCATCGCGCTCGGCAGCGGCTGTAAGAATGTCCTCCGCTGCCAGTATCACGGCTGGACCTACACACTGGACGGCCGCTTGATTGGAACGCCGGACGTCGAGGGAGTTGAATTCTTCGACCGCAGCACCATGGGCATGGTGCCACTCCGCTGCGAGACATGGGGCCCGTTCATCTTCGTGAATTTCGACGCGAAAGCTGAACCACTCTCCACCTATCTCGGGCAAATTCCACAACAAGCGCGAGGCTTCCAATTCGAGGGATTGCAATTTGCCGAGCGCCGCGACTACGTCATCGATTGCAACTGGAAAGTGTACGTAGATAACTACCTCGAGGGCTATCACATTCCCATCGCGCATCCCGGCTTGATGCGCGAAATCGATTACGCGCAATATCGTACGGAAATCTTCCGCTATTACTCGCAGCAATTCGCGCCCATCCGCGCCATGAAATCCGAGGATGCCGGCGAGCGGTTTTATGCGCCCGGCGCGGGCCTGCAAGAAGCCTTCTACTTCTGGATTTTTCCCAACCTCATGCTCAACATTTATCCCGACAATATTTCAACGAACCTGATCGTGCCTCTTTCCCACGAAAAAACGCTCACCATTTTCGAATGGTTTTTTCACGAGGTGGACTCGGAGAAAAACAAGGAACGCACCAAGCGCTCGGTGGCCTTCAGCGAGGAAGTGCAGCACGAAGATATTGGCCTCTGCGAAAACGTTCAGCGCGGCTTGCGTTCTTCGACCTACGACCGCGGGCGCTACTCCGTCAAGCGCGAAAACGGCGTGCATCATTTCCACATGCTGCTCGGCGAATTTCTCGGGCAGGTGTAATTGCTCAAGATGCGGCCGTGATTGTCCTCCTGATGGGCCCCGCCGGATCCGGAAAGACCACTGTCGGCGAGTTGTTGGCTTCGCAGCTTGGATCGGAATTTGCCGACGGCGACAACTTTCATTCGCCGGCCAACATCGAGAAAATGGCGCACGGCGTGCCCCTCGATGACAACGACCGCATCCCGTGGCTAGATGCCATTCGTGAAGCCATGGAACAATGGAACGCGCAACGCCGAAACGTCGTGCTGGCATGCTCCGCGCTCAAAAAGAGCTACCGCGAGCGCCTGCAAATCAATTCCGGCGTGAAGCTGGTCTATTTGAAAGGGACGTACGATCTTCTTCTCGAGCGATTGCATTCACGCAAAGGACACTACGCCACGGAACAACTCCTGGCCAGCCAATTCGCCGATCTCGAAGAACCGGAGGATGCCATCACCGTCGATGTAGCTCATTCGCCGGAAGAGATCGTCGCGGAAATACGCAAGCAGCTCGCGTTGGCGTAGAAGACGCCATCCAGTTTTCTTATTCCTCAATCCATCGTATCCTTAAGCGAACGGAATTCTCTTCCCGCATTCTCCCGAAAAGACGGTTTCGGTTTTCGAGGGAATCTTCGTGCGACCAAAGGTCGATGGACATGACGGAGACAAAAACATTACGGCCTGTCTGGCATCCCGCGGGCAAAGTCGGGGGCGGCGAACAGCCCTTCAAGTATCCGCTCGAACACGCGTTCGTCGAGCCGGATTGGCGCCGCCTGCCAGGCTACAAGGATGTTATTGCCGAGGAATGGGAAACGGCGCTCTGGCAGCGCCGCCACACCGTCAAGAATTTGAGAGAACTCCAGGCCGTTTTCGGTCCGCTGCTGCCGCAAAATCTTCTGGAGAGCATGGAGCGCGACATCAAAGAGCGCGCCACCATGTCCATCCTCATCCCTCCGCAAATGCTCAACACCATGGATGAGAAAGATCTCTGGAACGATCCCGTGCGCCGCTACATGCTGCCCGCCTTCGACGATCGCAATCCCGAATGGCCAAGTCATCCGAAATCCAGCCGTGACAGCTTGCACGAAGCCGACATGTGGGCCGTCGAAGGGCTCACGCATCGCTATCCCACAAAAGTACTCGCCGAGATGCTTTCCACGTGTCCGCAATACTGTGGTCATTGCACGCGCATGGATTTGGTTGGGAACGACGTCCCGCAAGTAACCAAGCTGCGATTTCAGATTCCGCAGAAAGATCGCTACGAGCAGATGGTCGATTATTTGCGCAAGACGCCGGCGGTGCGCGACGTCGTCGTTTCCGGCGGTGATTTGGCGAATGTGCCCATCGCGCAGCTCGAATCCTTTGTGTCCGCGATCATGGACATTCCGAATATCAAAGACATTCGCCTGGCCACCAAAGGCCTGATGGGAATTCCGCAGCATTTTTTGCAGGATGAAGTGCTGCACGGACTCGAACGGCTCGCGAAGAAATCGCGCGAACGGGGCATCGACCTTGCGCTGCACACGCACGTCAACAATGCGAGGCAGGTGACGCCGCTGGTTGCCAAGGCCGTCCGCAAACTGCTGGAGATGGGTTTTCGCGACGTTCGAAATCAGGGAGTGCTTCTGCGCGGTGTCAACACGACTCCAAAAGAGCTTCTCGATCTCTGCTTCACGCTGCTCGACCACGCCAAAATCATGCCGTACTACTTTTATCAGTGCGACATGATTCCCAACGCCGAGCATTGGCGCCTCTCGATCCACGAAGCGCAACAATTGCAGCTCGACATCATGGGCTATCTGCCCGGATTCGCCACGCCGCGCATTGTTTGCGACGTCCCGTTTGTCGGTAAACGCTGGGTGCAGCAACTCAAGGAATACGACCGCGAGAAGGGTATTTCCTACTGGACCAAAAACTATAAGACTGGCATCGAAGCCAACGACCCCAGCGCTCTTACCCGTCTCTACGAGTATTACGACCCGGTTTACACCTTGCCCGCTTCGGGCCAGGACTGGTGGCGTCGCCACGCCGCATAGGATTGGGTGGAAGTTAGGCCGCCGCGCTACCTAGCTGTCCCTTAGCGTGCTTTGAATTCCGTTTCGCGTTTTCATCTCAAGTGGTCCGGTCTGGCCTCGATGGATGCCCTCAACGCTTTCGTTACTTCGCCGGCGATGTCGTCCTGGACCATCAAGATGTCGTCGAATGGCCGGTCGTAGGTTTCAGACCAGACAACGTACCCGTTGTCGGCACGAATCAACCGCGCGTCGACCCGCACCCTAGCACCTGACTTCCGCACACTCCCATCGAGGACATAAGCGACACCCAGCGTCTTGGCGATATCGGCGATGGTTATTTGCGGAGTCCCATGCGAACGCGGCCATAGTTTGTCCTTGAAATAGAACGAGGAAGTGGGAGCCGGTACCCGAAGGCCCGGAAGCTTACTGAGTTTGTCAATCAGTTCCTCGGTCATGCCGTCGGCGAAGGGCTCCTGGTTCATCTTTTCGGTCAGGTCGAGAAACGGCAGCACGGCGATGGATTTCTGTGGCTGTGGAGCAATCGCGGGTGAGGCTGAGGGATTATTGTCAGGGCTGTTCAGCAGGCACGCTGGGCAAGAGGCCAGCACGCTGACTCCCGCGCTGGAGGCGCGCATTCTGGAATGGACGCTCAAGCGTAAGCCGCCGGACGGGCGACTCCGTGGAGCACGCGCAGGCTGGGAACACAGCTCAAGGTCAGTCATATGATGGTGGCGCGGGTGTGGGCCAAGCACGGCCTTAAGCCGCAGCGGCTCGACCGCTACATGGCGACCAACGACCCGGATTTTGA
>WNFE01000085.1_pt1 | contig 87872 bp, 85 predicted proteins | sample 5400451 | NCBI WGS metagenome assembly WNFE01 (sample SAMN13153344, study PRJNA577476) | soil metagenome | isolation source: 200 cm saprolite under Douglas fir tree site 2 hole 2 | place: USA:California | collected 2015-04-18
TCGGTCGGCAGAGCGTCACGGGGTGGACCGACGGTGATATGCTCGACCCCCTGCGATTTGAGGAACGCGTCCGCACCGCCCGCTTTTTTCAGCTCGGCGACCGAAGTATTCAGCAGACCAACGAAGGCGTGGATCTCAGAGGAGGTGATGCCGCGCTGCAGCGCAAACAAACCGACGTTGCGGTCCAGGCACCCCGTGAGCAGCCCCGCGTTGCGCAGACTCTCCTCGGGCAGCATCTGGTTCTCGAGGAAGAACGTGTCGCTGTAAATCTGGAATGTCACAGAGTCCCGATCACGTACGAGCAGGTCCACGACCTGCACGAGGTCCTCCAGGGCGCGTTTCACGATGGGGTGCTCAGGAGGATACATCGTGCGGTGTTTGCTTGCGGTCGCGAGGTAGCGCAGCAAGGTTGCCGTCACGGAGGGCTGACGCGCGCGGGTCACGATCGCACCTCGCGTCTGGCTGACCCCGCGGACGAGGTTTGCAGTAGTCGCACAGCCGTGCGCGCGTAGCGGGCGACCCGCCGGTCCTGTTGCCGCAACCGGAGCGCGGAGGTTAGCTTGCGCAGCGCGGGAAGGGCGTCCGTGATCCCGGATTGCACCAGCAGGTCGATGACCCGGATGCGTACCAGAGGGTGGCGAGCCAGTTTGCGGTTCCGCAGCATGTCAATCAACAGCGGCGCGGCCTTTCGCGCGGTCTCCTGTCTCACGTAGCGCAGGCACGCCTCGCACACTTCCGGATCCGCATCGGTGAGAAAGGCGAGCAGGGCAGTCTGAGCTTCGGGCCCCGGTACCGGGCCCAGGGCCACGGCCGCATCTCGACGCACACCCGCGTTCGGGTGTCGGGCGATCGACCGCAAGGCATCCAAGGAGGCAGCACTGCGCATCTGGATCAGGGCCGGAATGATGGCCCGGGTCAGCTCAATGTTGCGGTCGCTCAGCAGAGGGATGATGGCATCGACGGCCGCGTCCCCCGCACGGGCGAGCAGGGCGACGAGGAGGTGCCGACGTGCGACGTCGCGTTCCTCAGCGAGGGCGAGCGCCAGCGCCGCGCCGACTGTGCGCCCCGTTTTGCGCAGACTCCGGACCAAGGGATGGTCGTCGGGCCACCCCACGATGTCTCTGTGCGTGGAGGCGGCCGCCACGCTGACCAGGATCCGGCGCATGGCGGTCGCGGTCACATCCGCGGTGCGCCCGCCGGCGCGGATCGCCCCATCCAGGTGTTGGAGGACCGTCCCGATGACCTCATAGGTGCCGTTGGTCTGCAGCGCGGTCACGTCGGTTGAGAGGACAGTGAGCGTGGTGTCGACTTCGGCAGGGTCGTCGTCAGCGAGTGCGAGGTCCAGCAGGGCCAGCGCGTGTGCGCGTAAGACAGCGGGCTCGTCGAGCACTGCTTCAGTCCGCAGAGCCTTGACCTCGTCTTCGGAGAACACCACCGATTCTTCGGAGATGACAAAGTCGGCGAGGTCTTGCGGGATGTCATGAACCCAGGGCGGCAGCCGCAGTTCTTCCAGCGCAGGGGGAAGATCAAACGACCGTCCGGTCTGTTGTGCCACCAAGCCCGCTTCGAGGCAGGGAATGACCACGCGTGCGATCTGCTCGGAGGTCATCGCCGTCAAGAGTGCGCGCGCCGACAAGTCTTGGGCGGCGTGTTGGAGGATGGCCCGATGGATCTGCCGGCGCTGCGGATCATCCATCTCCGTCACCGCGGTGGCCAGGTGCTTGAGAACGTCTTGGGACTCGCCCCCCGGAGTATCTACAATCAGCCGGTCCAGGGCAGTGAGCGCGGTATACACTCGCTCGCCCAGTCCGGCACCCGTGGCATCGGCAAAGGCCTGCTTGGTGCGTTCAACCATGATGGACAGCAGCCGCATCGCCTGGTCGGGTCCAGCACGCAAGACGCCCACCAGAGCAGCGCGCTCCTGTGCAGACAAGGAGCCGTTCAGCATCCGGTGGTAGGTCTCGAGCGTAATGTTGGTGGGGTCTTCATCGCCGGGCCGGAGCTCCACGACGCGGACGTGCGAGACGCCGTTTTTCTCCAATAGGCCCGTGAGCCCGCCCTCTTTCAAGATCACTTCGGGCTCCATCGTCACGAGATCCAGCAGCTTATGCATCTCCGCATCGGTCAGCCCTGGCAAGATAATGAGCTGCCAAACGCCCACGGAATACAACTGCAGGGCCAGGTTGTCTACAGACTCGCCGCCTTCGAAGGCATGGCCTTCCAAGACTAAGCCGTCGCGGTGGGTTTCCAGGACAAACCCCCCATACCGCTCATGGAAGGAGGCAACCGTGGTGAGAAAGACTTCGACCGTCTGGGCACGGAGGGGGTGTCCCGCTGCGTACAGAACGCGGGACTTCACCGCCGCGTTAAGACGGCGGACGACGGTGGCGGCAGCTTGCGCTCGGCCTGAAACCCCCATACCTACGTAGATGCCCCGAATCTTCTACGGAAATTCCCCATTTGCCACGTCCAGGGTCACTCACCTCCGGCTACATGGCGCGGATCGGCGGTGAGCGCGGTTACCTAGGGTACCGGAATCGAAAGTAAACCTCCCTGACCCCGTGCTCGGTGCGGTAGTGATATTCGCTGATGGGCTCCAGCCGGCGGTCGGTAACCGGCCCTGTAATCAGGCGGGGGGCGGCGGGATCACCACCCAGACGAGTGGACACAGTTACGAAGAGTTCGTCGAGTAGCCCAGCGCGCGCAAGAGCAGTCGTGACGGTTGGTCCCCCCTCGCACAGCACCCGGCGTGCGCCCGTGCCAGCGAGATGGCGGAACACCGTCTCCAAGTTCACTTCATCGTCTCCTCCGGCGGCCAGCACTTGTACCGTGACCCCCGCTGCTTGCACGCGCTTTACGTCTGCTGGTTTCGCGCGGGGCGTCGTGATGATGACGCGCTCGAAGTCCGTCCGGTGAAAGAACTTCTTGGCGAAGACCTGCTTAGAGAAACGGCAGGTAGCCGTGACGACGATCGCTGTGGGGTTAGGGGGCTGCCCGCGCTGGACGCGACGCTGCTGCAAGGCGGGCAACGTCGTCACGACGACGTCATCTGTGCGTAGCGTGCCCGCACCATACAGCACAGCGTCGGCGTGGACGCGCAATTGGCGGAAGAGGTGGTGGTCGACATCGGTGCCGATCGTCCAGGCCGATCCCCCTAGCACCGCTTGTCCATCAAAGGTCTGCACCATGTTCAGGTAGACAAAAGGGCGTGTGGTGGTTCCGCCAGGGAGTTCCATGTCGGCATAGACTCCGTCCAGTGGTACCTGTTGCGGATACGGGTGGTGCGAGTGATACACGAGGTGCAAGCGCGACGGCAGCTCGGCCATGGTGTCGGTGTTCGATTCCGGCACGCATCCTCCTGGACGGCTCCGGGGCCGTCGGCGATTCGTTCAGCCAGACAAACGAGCAGGGGAGATCGGGGTAACCGAAGCGGAGGACGCAGCAACCGGCTGGGGGGTTTCGAGCGTCTTCAGAAAGGCGGTCACGACCTTCGGATCAAAGTGGATGTCGGCTTGCTCTTGGATGTATGCTTTGGCACGCTCCTCTGTCCAGGCGGCCCGGTAAGGGCGATCTGACCGTAGCGCGTCCCAGACATCGACCACCGCAAAGATGCGCGCCGCAAGCGGGATCTCTTCGCCCTTGAGCCCGCGGGGGTAGCCTGTCCCGTCCCATTTCTCATGGTGGCAATATGGGATGTCGAGCGCAGGACGGAGATAGCCGATCGGGGAGAGGAGCTCATGGGCGTAATCTGGATGACGGCGCATGATTTCTGCTTGCTCATCGGTGAGGGCACTGGGTTTGAGCATGATGCTATCCGGTATCGCGAGCTTGCCCATGTCGTGGAGGAGTGCCCCGCGGCGGATGTGGACGAGGTCGGCATCGCGCAGGCCCATCGCGTGCGCTAAGCGCACGGTCAATTGGGCGACGCGATGCGTATGACCTTCGGTTTCGTTGTCACGGAGGTCCAGGGCGCGCGCCCATCCTTCCAGAGTGCTGTCGTAGGCGCGGGCCAGCTCAAGATTGAAGCGGTGGCGCGTCGCCGACTCGCGAGTTTCGTGGGCGAGAGTCCCAAAGAAGAGGGCGAGAAGCAGGCTCCCGCCGGTAAACAGGCCGACCCGCGAGGCGATCGGTCCCAGCGACGGCAGGCCGCCTTCGCTCACGCTCCACATCCAGATGACCAGGGTGGAGACCGCCACAGAGGAGAGGATCGTGTTGCGCAGGTCAAACCTCACCGCCGCTGCGAGCATCGGGAGGTATAAGAGGAAGAGCAGGCTGCTATTGACGCCTCCGGTAAAGAACACCAGGGACGCTGCGGCGAGGATGTCGATGGTCAGGAGCAGGTCTTTCCGAGGACGAACCCGTAGCCGAGGCAGCAGAAAGACGACGGCGGCGATGTAGCTGGCGATCAGAATCGTGAGTCCGGTGAGGGCCGTCTGGCTGGATGGCGGAATGACATTCCACCACAGCAAAGGCGGGATGCAGAACAGGACCAGCAGGCGAACAACGGCGTCGCGCCGTTCCTCCACGATTGCCTCGTCGAACTGCCTTTCCGTTGGTCGGTCGCTTGTGGCGCGCATGCCTGGGCGTGGCGCCAGCCCCAAGACCCCAGTGAACTCCCGGTACGTCAGCACGCCGCTTCCTCCGGCGAAATACTCGGAGCAAGCTCCATGCCATCTACCTCTGATTGAGCGGCGTTGTCTTGGGGTTTTGAATTCCCTGGTGCCCCTCCCCCAATTAGTGCCCAAACGGAGGGATCCAGACGCCGGGCCGTGATGCCTGAGAAGTAGAGAACGGAAGGCGCCGTAGCTAGTTTTTCCGAATGCCCATTGTCGGCAGGTGGGTTTCCCCCCGGGGGTGGGCCTACCTGTCGGGAGCTAGGAGTGAGAGGGGAGACGGTAATGGGTGATGCATCGACGTCGATTGAGGACCTCAAGCAGAGTGTAGCCCGGTTCGTCCGCGAACGGGATTGGGAGCAGTTTCACAGTCCGAAGAATATTGCCATCTCTATCGCCATCGAGGCTGCCGAGCTGATGGAGGTCTATCAGTGGGGACCCGAAGGCGAGAGTCTAGAACTGTCCCAGAAAATAGAGGTCCGAGCTAAGGTCGACGAAGAGTTGGCCGACGTTCTCATCTACTGCCTATCGCTCGCCAATCGGACAGGGATCGACGTGAGCCAAATTGTGCAGCGAAAGCTGGCGCGCAACATGGTAAAGTATCCGGTCGAACAGTTTCGCGGCAGGTACTAGATCCCACGCGGTCACCCGCAGGTGGAGATGAGCGAGTCCATATCCCTGGTTGTCATTGACCCATTGTCTGCAGGACACGTATAATGCGCAGTGCGGGAGTATTCCCTCATTCGGGGGCGTGGTGTAGCCTGGTTCAACACACCTGCCTGTCACGCAGGAGACCGCGGGTTCAAATCCCGTCGCTCCCGCCAACTCTTTTCCGGTCATTTTGCTGATTGGTGACTGGCGACCAAAGCGCTTTGTTTTTGGCGCAAAATCTCGCCAGTCAAATGATCACCTCTGACGAGACTCGCCGGGGTAGCTCAGTTGGTAGAGCGGCGGCCTGAAGAGCCGCGCGTGGGGGGTTCGATTCCCTCCCCCGGCACCACGGTCATACCCGTCATACTATGCCTGCCCTCTATCTCCAGCAGGGCGAGGAGCTCTCCTATCGTGTCCCCGGTGACCGCACCGAGGGTCTTCCACATCGGGGGGCCGAATCAGGCGACCAACGGAAGCCACGCAACAACCTATCGGTTAGATTTACTAAGATGCGCAAAGGTAGCTCGAGGAGATCGATCCGGACGGGTGTTCACAGGATAGACTGGGTCTATGGTCGCGGTGGGTCTCACCTCCCACCGTGCGGGTAAGTTCGGACCAAGGGGGATCGCATGAGAAACCTCTGGGTCACCGGTGTGGTGCTCGTCATCCTGCTCACCTCGCTACTTCTGCCGACCCACGCGCAGCCCAAGATCATCATCCGCTTCGGTCACGACGGGGGCCTGGAGTCCCTCTACCAACGGACGGCGCAAGAGTTTGCCAAACGCCTCGACAAAGAACTAGGCGCGCGAGTGGAGGTTCGCGTATTCCCCAACAGCCAGGTGGGGACGGACGAAGAACTGATCCGGACTCTGCGAGGTGGCGCGCTAGAAATGTTCTTGCCGTCCACGATCATGAGCGCAGTGGACGACGGATTCGGCGTTTTCGAAATGCCATACATCATCGTCAACCGGACGCAGATGAAACGCGTGGCGGACAACGCCAATGTCCAGAGGATTCTGTTGGACCCGCAGGCGCTGAAGGGAATGCGGGTGCTGGCGTTTTGGGAGAATGGCTTTCGCCACGTGACCAACAACGTCCGCCCCATCGTCAGACCCGATGACCTGCGCGGTCTCAAACTGCGCATTCCTCGCAGCGCGTGGCGTCAACGAACTCTTCAAGTGTACGGGGCAAATCCCGTCCCGATGACGTTTGGGGAAGTCTACAAGTCGCTGCGGGTCGGCGTCATCGACGGGCAGGAGAACCCTCTGGCGCAAATCTGGGGCGCGAAATTCTACGAGGTGCAAAGGTACCTCTCGCTGACCGGGCACGTCTATACGCCTGCTTATCCAACGGCCGGGGATCGCTGGTGGCAGGCTCTCCCGCCAGACGTTCGCGCTGTCATTCAACGTGTCGCTGTCGAGGTCGGCGACTACTCCCGTGCGGAGGGGGAGCGGCTGGACACCTCGCTCGTGCAGCAGATGACAAAAGCCAACCCTCACCTCAAAGTGAACGACGTGGACAAAAAGGCGTTCGTGATAGCCTCGGCTTCTCTCTACGAGCAGTTCGCGAAAGAAGTCTCAAGCGGAGCTGATTTGATCCGCCTCGTGCAGTCCTTGCGCCCGTAACGGAAGATCGCCGCGATCTTGTCCTCCAGTGCCAGTGCTGTCTTAGGATAGCCTCGCGACCGGCGTGCCGCCAGCGTGAGCGAGGGATCGATCCCACGCAAACCGGGTATCGCGGAATCGGCTCGCCTATTTCGCTGGCGGCAGGGGTAGGAGGTAAACGAGGCTGAACTCTGATCCCCCGACTTGGATCGCGCAGATGGCAGATACTCTCAGGGCACTAAGGCGTCGGATCGGTCGTCCGCTCTGGCACAGTTCTCTGAGACTTCGAGTGATCGTCGCCATTGTCGCCTTGCTCATTCCCGTCTTGATGCTCACCTCGGCTGTGTACCTTTCTGTTCGGCTCGTCACGTCGTTCGGGGATGCTGCAGCATCCTCACTGAAGGAGTTGTCTCTGATCATTGGCGCGCAGGCGGCGGTTTTCCAAGTATCCGAAGGGTTCCATGCCCACGCCAGCCTCGGCGATTCTCCCAGCCGGGAGCAGTTGTTGCGCATAAACGAACAGGGGGATGTCGCCCTGCGGGCCCTTCAGGCCGTCCCCTGGGGCACTGGGGAGAAAGGAATTGCCCAAGACATCGAGCGGGATTGGCAGCGGGTCCAGGCGATCACTGCGGCGGCCATCAGGCCTCAACCGGGCGTTCCTCCCGCCACCTCAGCCGAGGGCGTGAGGCATTATGACGACCTCATCGGAAGTATCCAACTTTCCTTAGACCAGCTCCACAGAGCGGAAAGAGCTGACCTAGGCTATAACCTGTGGAACGCTCAAGTCGCCCAGCAGCGCCTCTTGAGGATTCTCGGTCTAATGGTTGCCGGCGCCGTGGTGATTTCCATTCTGGCAGCCACCACGCTCGGGCGCTCTGTCCTGCGGCCACTGCACAGTTTGCAGGAGGCAGCGAGGCTCTTTGGCACGGGCGACCTGTCCCATCGAGTCATTGTAGAGCGGCGTGACGAACTTGGGCGATTGGCCGAGCTGTTCAACACGATGGCGCAAAAAATCGAACGGAGTCAGCAAGCACTTTCCTACCAAGCCTCCCACGATGGGCTGACGGGGCTGGTCAATCGAGTCCTCTTTCGGGATCGTCTCGAGCACGCTCTCGCTCGAGCCAAGCGTCAACAAAAGTCGCTCGCGGTGATGGAGCTGGATCTTGATGGGTTCAAGAAGATCAATGATGCCATGGGGCACTCCGCAGGCGATGCCTTGTTGATGGAAGTCGCTCAGCGGCTGAGGAACGTCATCCGCGAAGCTGATACTGCGGGGCGGCTCGGGGGAGATGAATTTGTCCTCCTGCTTGAGGACTTACATCAGCCGGACGACGCTGTTACTGTGGCCAAGCGGACGTTGGATGCGTTACACATGCCCATCATGGTGCTCAACAAGCCGATTGGTGTGCGGGCCAGCATGGGTATTGCCCTCAGCGGCGATGAGCAGCCCACGGCGGAGGAGCTCATCCGGAATGCCGACATCGCCTTGTACGCCGCGAAACGGCAGGGAAGGGATCGCTACCAAATATTCGATCAAAGTATGCACAAGGCGGCTGTGCAGCAAGTCAGCTTGGAAGAAGACCTGCGGCACGCAGTTGAGAGTAAGGCGTTCACTCTCCACTACCAACCCGTTGTGGACCTCCCCACACAGACGATCATCGGCGTGGAGGCTCTGCTGCGCTGGCAGCATCCCACCCGCGGGTTGGTCCTCCCTGCGGAGTTCATTCCCGTTGCCGAAGACACGGGCTTGATTGTGCCCATCGGCTGGTGGGTGCTGCGGGAGGCCTGTCGTCAAGTACGCCTGTGGCAGGCGGATAGTCCCGAGCCCTTGCCTGTTCGGATCGGCGTCAATATCTCCATCAAGCAACTTGAAGATCCGGGGTTCGTCGCTGATGTGGCCCAGGCCTTGCGGGACTCGGGATTGGCCCCGGAAGCCCTGATCCTCGAAATTACGGAAAGCATTCTGGCACAGAACCTGATCGCAACAGGCGAAGTCCTGAAAGGAATGAAGCAACTCGGTGTGCGCGTAGCAGTCGACGATTTCGGGGTGGGCTACTCGTCGTTGAACAATCTGCGCCGGCTGCCAGTCGACATCGTCAAGATCGACAAGAGTTTTGTCGCGAGTCTCGCCCAGCCCGAGGAGATGGCGCTGACATCCGCCATCGTGGCACTCTCCAAGGCGTTGAACCTGCAAACCCTTGCGGAAGGTGTGGAGCATGCGGAGGAGGCTGGCGAATTACGGGCGCTGGGCTGTAACGCGGCGCAAGGCTACTTCTTTGCGAAGCCGATTGACGCCGCCCAAATGGGTGAGCTCCTGCGCGCGGCGCGCATGCAGGGGAACCGTCTCCAGGCAGAAGTGCGAGGGGAGCGGGCATCGTAAGTGTCATCGACCTTGGCGTCTCGGGGAACCGTCAGTGGTGAGGCTGGCGCGCCCGGAGGGGACGGCAACCACACGCGCAAGAATAGATAGCGTCCCGCAACCGTCTGAAGAGTGGCTTCCTCGGAGGGACATCTCCGTCACTATCTGTCGAGGGCGCTGACCCCAAGTCTGTCCCCCTGGGCCCGCGGGAGGCTTTATCAAATCCTCACAGTCATCCCGTTCACTGAACATGGCGCCAGCGCGCGTGCGCCAATGAGGGGGTGGGTTCGATGCAGGTGCTCAGGGATGTCCTTCTCGTCGTCATTTTCGTAGGAATGCTCACCCCAGGACAGGCTGTCCTCGCAGCCCAGAAGGCTCCGGACTTCACCGGAGGAGGCTCCTGGTTCAACACCGGAGGGCAGGAGCTCCATTTGGCTGCCCTAAGCGGGAAAGTTGTCGCCGTCGAAATGTGGACGGCGGGATGCTATAACTGCCTGAACGTCGTGCCCTGGTTGAAAACCTGGAACGAGACGTATAGATCCCAGGGTTTCACCGTAGTTGGAGTCCACTCCCCGGAGTTCGCCCACGAGCGGTCGGCGCAGTACGTGCGCGACGCGGTGGCTAAGTTGGGGATTCGCTACCCGGTGGTCATGGATAATGACTTTAAGATTTGGAATGCCTACCGCAACGTTTACTGGCCCACCCTCTACCTCATCGACAAGAAGGGCTTAATCCGATACTCGCACATCGGCGAGGGGGCGTACGAGGAGACTGAGCGCGTCATCCAACAACTGCTGGCTGAACACATCTAGGCGCACCGGAACGCCGGTCCAGCGATCGCAGTGCACTCCGCTCGGGCGTCTATCCTCAACTAACTCTTCTCGTAAGGTCGGCCCAGCGCTTCGGGCCGGGCAAGCCCCCACCGTCTTCGGAACCAGGGCGTGGAGATTACGGTAAGGATCGGGATCGTGATGGCAAAAGGGACCATCCTCCATATGTAGCGAGACAGGACACCAGGGAGGACGAGTTCTGGGCTGAGCGAGAGTTGCCACATGATTCCGAACAGCGACGCTCCCGCGAGCAAAATCCAGGGGTTCCACATGGAGAAGAACACTAGCGCCAGGCTGACAAACCCCCAGCCCATGAGAAAGTTGTAGTTCCACACCGGGTTATAAGACAGGGTGTACGCTGCGCCGGACAGACCCGCCAAGACGCCACCGCACAGGACACAGACGTACCGAACGGCCGTGACGGAGATCCCGGACGCCTCCGCAGCTGCCGGATTTTCCCCCACCGATCGAATCGCCAACCCCTGTGTCGTCCTAAAGAGGAGGAACCAGGTAATCCCTACGAGCACGACCCCCAGCACGAAGAACGGCGAGAGCCCGAAAAAGCTTGTGATGCGTGCGAGGCCCAACGGCCCCGTATGCGGGTTGCCGAGGTAGGTCGTGAGACCGAAGCTGAGAATCCACAGGCCCATCCCGCTCACGACCTGATCGCCCCGCAGCGTAATGGAGAAGAAGCCGTGAGCGAGGCCGAGGAGGCCCCCGATGGCCAGGCCCGCAAGGAATCCCAGCGGGTAACTCCCCGTGGCCTGCGCCGTGATGAAGGCCGCCGTCCCTCCAAACAGCATGAGCCCTTCCAGACCGACGTTGAGAACGCCGGCGCGTTGGTTGATGAGTTCCCCGAGTGCCGCGAACAGGAAGATCGTCGACGCCTCTAAGCTTCGGGCCAGCAGCTCCCACACGTTCGATCAACCTGGGGGTAGTTGCGGGGGAGCTGGTCGCAAGGTTGGGGAGGGGACTCGCCGCCACGCAACGCGGAACTGGTAGAGAACGTGCGAGGCGACAAATGTCATCATTAGTAAGCCCAGGAGGGCATAGTCGACTCCGAACGGCAGGCGCAACTCTCCTTGGGCGAACCGTGCCCCCAAAGAGAGCCCCGCGAAGAGTACGGCGATGGGGACGGCTCCAAGGGAGGAGCCCCGTGCGATCAACGCCGAGATGATTCCATAGAAGCTGAGGTCCCCATAGTACCCGTAGTTGCCCGAGATCTTATACACGCCAGGGAGAGCAGCAAAGTAGTGGTATCCGGCTAAGCCGGCGAAGCCCCCACCCAACAGGAAGACCAACAAAGATAGCGCTAAGGGGATGATGCCGCCGTAGCGCGCGGCCGCCGGGTTCTGGCCGAAAGCCCGGATGCGATATCCGAGCGGGGTCTTCGCGAAGAGGACGTCGAGGAGGATCGCAGCTCCTAGCGCCAGCACAGCGGTGAAGGGCACACCCCATAACAGAGGCGCGTGCAATGGCGGGGGGAGAGCAAAACTCTCCCCTTCACCCCTGGGACTCATAAACGGCCCGCCCTCTTTGATCATGTATGCGACAAACCAGAAGAGGATGGAGTTCAGCATCATCGTGACGAGAATCTCGTTCACCTGGAATCGAGCCCGCAAGACACCGGCGAAGCCACCGACCACTGCTCCCGCCGCGGCGGCGAAAACGACCATGAGCAGGATGAGAAGCGCTGGCGGGAGAGAAAGCGCCTGGGCGTCTTGCGTGCGAAAGACGAACGGGATCGCAAACGCCGCGACTCCCCCGGCATAAACCTGTCCGGGGAGGCCAATGTTCCAGAGTCCGGCGCGCAAGGGTACCAGGAACGCATACGTGCAGAGCAGGAGGTAGATGGACCGGTGGATAGTGGCAAGGAGGCCGTTAGGATTGAAAAAGGCGTACGAGAAGATTGCCCTGTAGGCATCGAGCAGAGGGGTTTGGGCTGAGAGGAACAGCACGCTGGCGAGGGCAAGGGCCAACACGATGGCCCCGACCGCCGTAAGCACCGAGTAGAATGCAGGACGCGTGGTCCGGGGCTCCAGGGTGACGTCGTATCGGCCGAGCCTCACTGCGCGCGGACCTCTTTCGCCGACAATCCTGCCATCATCGCGCCGACAGTTTCGATGTCGGCTTCGGCTCGAGGGAGGACGCCTCCGAATCGGCCCTCGTAGATCGGAGCCACCCAGTCCGCCAAAGACAAGATCTCGTCCAAGTCCTCGGAGATGAGTAAGATCGCTGCCCCGTCGGCTTTCGCGTCCAGGAGGGCTGCGCGGACGAAGGCGGCGGCTTCGACGTCCAGACCTTGCGTGGGTAAGTGCGCGATGAGGAGCCGGGGCTTGCGGGACAAGACCCGGCCCAAAATGAGCTTTTGCAAATTTCCCCCGGACAGGTGCTGAGCCCGCGTGCGCGCGGTGGGGGCTTTGACTTCATAGGCGGCGATGATGTTCCGGGTGAGTTGCTCCAATCCCGCATCGTCGAGCAGGCCGCGCCGGGCGAACGCGGGATCAAAGTGGTAGTTCAGCGCCGTGTTCTCCACCAACGAAAAGGCGGCGATGGACGCGACCTCGACGCGTTCGGCAGGGACGTAGCCCATCCCCATACGCCAACGCGCCAGCGGCGACAGGCGAGTCACGTCGCGGCCCTTGAACCGTACGGTTCCCGAGACCTCATCACGCAGCCCGGCCAAGACCTGGGCCAGTTCATCTTGGCCATTGCCAGTCACACCGGCGACGCCGAGAATCTCGCCTTCACGAAGAGAGAACGAGACATCCTGCAGGGCGGGTTGGCCCTTGTCGTTGACGACAGACAGATGGTCTACCTGCAGCAGAGGGGGCCCCGCTTCACTGGATCGCTTCCCCGTGCGGGCGACGATGTCACGGCCGATCATGTGGCGAACAAGCATCTCCTCGGTGGCCTCCGCCGTCCGCACGCGCGCCACGACTTTCCCGGACCGGAGAACTGTCACGCGGTGGCTGGCGGCCATGACGATTGGGAGCTTGTGGGTGACGAGGAGAATCGTGACGCCCTGGTCGCGGACCAGAGCCTGCAATCCCGCCAGGAGCGTCTTTACTTCCGGGGGCGTCAACGCGGATGTAGGTTCGTCCAAGATGAGAACCTGCGCCCCGCGGTACAGGGCTTTGAGGATCTCCACCCATTGGCGTTCGCCTTCGGGGAGCTGCCACACTCGCGCGGCCAGATCTACGGTGAAACCGTACTTGTTGCAGAGTTCTTCCACTTCCGGGGCGACGCTTCGGAGATTGAGAAAACCCCGGACGCGGGGGTGTCCGAGGACGATGTTCTCGAGCACCGTGTGCGCGGAGACGAGTCTCCGAGTCTGGTGGACCATGCCGATCCCGTGTGCGAGCGCGTCGTGGGGGGATCGGAACTCGACCTGATCCCCGCGAAGGAAGAGCGCACCTTCGTCAGGCTGTACCAGGCCGAACAGGATGTTCATGAGGGTGGTCTTGCCGGCTCCGTTCTGCCCCAGGATGGCATGGATCTCGCGCTCCTGGACCTCCATGTCAACGTGATCAAGGGCCAATACTCCCGGGAAACGCTTCGTGAGGGCGCGGGCCACAAGGATGGGATCTGCAGGAGGTACGTCAGCGTGCAACGTCTTCGGCAAATCGGTACCTCTCGGATCGGGTGCGGTTCATGCTGAAGGGAGAAATGCCACTCCGCCCGCCCCTGTCGGGGCGGGCGGAGTAGTCTCAAACCATCTCATGGGCGGGATGCCCGCACCCGCCTCACTTGAGGATGATCATCCCGTCGAGGTCGAAGTTGAACTGCCCAAGCAGCCAGGCGTCGGTCGGCACCTGCTGAGCCTTCTTGACCACCGTGCCCTTAGGCGGAATGGGAGTGCCTGGGGTACCCTTGAGCTCCAACCCTGTCCCGTTGCTGACGAAGGCGTGCTCCGTGAACGGATCCCACTCGCCCTTCAGCATCTGCTCCCGCCGCTGCCCCACGAGCTGCACGATCGATTTGGGAATCAAGGGCAGCGCCTTCGGACTGATCGCGTCGACGCCGATCTTCTTGTTGTTCATGATGTCCACCGTGGGCTCCACCGTGCCGTCGGCGAGGGTCATGGTGTCCTTCATGCCGAGGTAAAGGAAGGTACGGGGGTTCTGTTTGCCCGCCATCCAGTCCTGGAGTATGCGGTCGTAGAGGACCTCCCAGCGCGTGTCGAACGAGACGGCCACGGTGTCGGTGTTGGACCAGCCGTAGAACCCCACCGTGTCCATATCCTTCCCCACAAACCAGATCTTCTTCTCCTGCGCTACGTCCAGCGGCGAGCCGGAGTCCGTTTGCTGAGTGAGCACGTCCACCTTGTACTGGCTCACCAGGGTGGAGGCGATGTCGCGTTCCTCCGTCGGCTTGTACCAGTCTCCGACGTACTTCACGTACACGTTGACCCGCTTATTGAGTGCCTTGGCTGCGTCCTGGACGCCTAGGTAGAAGCCAGCCGTGCGACGCAGCACCTGGATGTTGGGGAAGGCGGAGACAATTCCCACGTTCCCGGTTTTGGTGAGGGCCCCCGCGATCAGTCCCTCGAGGTAGAGGGCTTGGTATTGGCGCGGGAAGAATCGGATGAAATTTCTCTTGGTGGCGATGTCACTGGCGACCACCGACCCGAGGTACGCGGCCGGATACTTGTCCGCAATGTCTTTCAGGGGCAGCCCCATGAACTCGGCGTTCCCCACGACGATGTTGGCGCCTTGCCGGATGAGTTCTTCTGCGTAGGGAATGGTGACGTCCGGGCCGACCTCTTCCCGGTAGACGTACTTCACGTTGGGATACTTCTCCGCGAGGCGCTTCCCGGCACGGTCGTGGGCGCCGGACCACGTGGTCCCCTTGATGACGCTAAAGTGCAAGATCGCCAGCGTGGCGTTCTTGGCCGCCGCGGCCGAGGCAGACGAACCCATCCCGCTCCCCAACCCTGCAGCGAGTGCCACGACGATCAGGAAGAGTGCGACCCTCGTGTGCCATCCAAGTGTCCGCGTCATATCACGTTCCTCCACCTTTCTGAAGTTTTGAGTAGGCGCTGATATGCCTGCGCGCGCTCAAACTACCCGTGAGGATCCCGCGCCCTGGAGCCACCGCACGGAGAAAGCCACCCCCAGAGGTGGATGTCCTGACGGATGTTTGAAACATGGGCTGATGCGCGACGGTTCTACAGCCCGAAGGGTTTTCCCTCTGCGCATTCGCCCGGCGAGAGTGGCCAAAAGTTGAGACACTGTCCGATTGAGCAGTCGTGTCCTCTCGAGGGCGGGGAGGTTCATCTAGCCTTCGCCGGGTGTTCACAACCAGTTCACAATGCGACCGTAATGACTTAAGTGAGGGTCTGGGGCCGTAAGTGAGTGCGGTGGCGTGGAACTCTGTCGCGATGGCCCTCGGGGAGATTGTTTCTATGGCGGGGAGAGTACTGGATGGGAAAGTCGCGCTGGTCACGGGTAGTTCACGGGGGATCGGCGCGGCGATCGCAAGATTGTTTGCGCAGCACGGTGCGAAGGTGGCGGTACACGGCCGGGATACCGCAGCGCTGGCCGCCGTGCGTTCCGACATCGAGAGCGCGGGCGGCACGGTCACTCAGGTCGTTGCCGATGTAACGAAGTTCGCCGAGATCGAGGCGATGCGTCGTCAGGTCGAACATGAGTTGGGACCGATCGATGTCCTCGTCGCCAATGCGGGCGGCAGTTTCACGATCCCAGGACCCCTCGAGCAGATTACCGAGGACGGATGGCACGCATCCGTTGACGGCAACCTGACCGTGACGTTTCTCACGATCAAGAGTGTTCTTCCGGGGATGAAGGAACGAAAAACCGGCAATATCATCACGATGTCTTCGGTGGCCGGCCACCGTCCTCACCCCAGGTCTCCCATCCCGTACGCTGCTGCCAAAGCCGGTATTGAAATCCTCACTAAGGATCTCGCCACGCAGGTCGGGCCCTACGGCATCCGGGTGAACTGCATCGCACCTGAAACGATCCTCACGGAACGCAATCGGCAGCGCATCCCCGACGAGCAGAAACAGGCGCTGGTCGATCTGCATTCCATCAGACGTCTAGGAACACCTCAGGACGTGGCGCGGGCTGCCCTCTTCCTCGCCTCAGAGGAGTCGGCGTGGATCACGGGTATCGTCCTGGACGTGGCCGGGGGAGCGATGATGTCGTAAACGCTCCCGCCCACTCGTCACGAGCGGGCCTTTGTCCGCGGGGGTGGGAAGGTGGCCGGAAGGCCGTCTGCTTCGATCTGAAAGAGTCCTTGAGCTTCCACCAAACCGTGTAAGCGATGCCGACCGAGGCTGTGAAAGCGGATGCCCGTCGACGGCGATCCTGCGACCGCGTCTTTCGCCATCTCGGAGATGACGATCTGCCCCCCATGGGCCGCCGAGCAGACGCGGGCAACGATGTGGACGGCCAAGCCGATGTACCCGATATCGGTCAGCGTGGGCCGGCCGCTGTGGATTCCGATGCGCACTCGGACCGGGAGATCATCAGGCCAGCGTTTCCTGCCGAACGCACGCTGGATGGAAGCGGCGGCCTGGAAGGCGTCTGCGGCGCGCTCGAAGACAGCGAAGAACTCATCGGCGCGGGCATCAATCTCGCGGCCATCTGCGCTCGACACGACCGACCGCAGCATGCCGCGGACGTCATTCAGTACGTCGCGGTATTTGTCACCCAACCGATTCAGGAGGGTGGTCGAGGCCTCAATGTCGCTCATCAAGAGGGTGACAAACCCGGTCGGGAGCGCGGCAGCGTCGATCGCGGTGGCCGGAAGTTGCCCGTACGCCCGGTCCCTCTCGACGACGAAGCGCACCGCAGCCAGCACGGTTTCAGTGAGGTCTGGGTCATCCAAGGCCGCGGGATCGTGCACGAGGGCGGTCATCGGCCGACCGTCTCGCTCGAGATAGGTCACGACGCGCTTATCTTTTTTGGCGGGGAGGGGGACGGGCTTCCCCCCGCCATCGAGATACGCCCCCGCAGCGTTTGACCAGTACAGGACGGTCAGGGTCGGGTCGCGGAGAACGCCGCGGAGACGTTGTTCGAGGTCTCCCGGGGCGCCATTGCGGCCCAATTCGATCACGAGACGACCGGCCGTCGCGTGTCTGCGCTCTGACTGCAGCTGCCCCGTGATGAACCCGATGGGGATGATGCCATACTTCTTCGCCTGAGTCAGCAGCCGCTTGCGAGCGCGCTCCCGAGCCGTCTCACTCTCGAACACGACTTGGTTGAACCGGGAGAGGGCGTTGCGCACGTGCGCCTCGTCGTGAATCGGCAGTCGCCGCCGGCCATGGGAGTCGACGTACGCGAAGGCACTTTCCCGAAGACGGGCGCGCTTTTTGGCATCCAGCCGGGGCATGTTCCCATGATAACTGGTTCGATACCGAACAGAAAAGATCGGGTAAAAGGTTCAGGTTACCAGTTCCGCCCCAGGGCACGCGAGTGCGACGTCAGCTGACACTTTCGTCTGCCACTTCAAGAGTCTGCGGGCTGGCCCGCCGACGGAGCAGGGGGGAGCACCGGGAGCCCGCTCAGATGCAGGGGATACGCGACGTCGGTCACCACGACCTGGCGGATGTGCTGTAGTGCGAGTTTGAATATCACCGTTGCATTCTGGTGAAGAACTTGTTCCAGGTAGTGGTCCATCAAGATTTGGGACACCACAACGTGGATATAGGCCTCCGGATGTGCTATCCGGAGCTGCTCGACATATTGGCGGACCGGTCCGACGAGATCTCGAAACGGCGAGGGCAGGATCGTGAGTTGTTCGTGGGGGAAGAACCGGTCCCATTTGCGGCGGACATCGGCAGTGCGGTCTTCATCCGTCGCGACGTACACGGCAGACCACTTTACACCGAGCGATTCGACAAAGTTGATCTGACGAAGGGCAGCCGCGTGGACCCCGGAGATCAGTACCACGTGGATGATGGGCGCAGGCCCACCCAATCGCTTGGTGCCCTCGATGCTTAGGAAGCGCCGCACCATCTGGTAATGATGGTGGATGCGGAAGAACGTCCACACCATCGCCGGAATGAGGATGACAACAATCCACGCGCCCGCCATGAATTTCGTGACCGATTGGACGAGCATGACGAGACAGGTGACAACGGCGCCGACCGCGTTCACCGCCCGCTTCTGCCGCCACTGCGGATTGTAGTGGAGCCGGGAGGCCTTGGTCTCCAGGACCTCGTCCGGCTTCAGTCGCCCGATCTTCGTCCAGCGGACCACCATCCCGAGTTGCGACATCGTAAACGAGAGGAAGACACCGATCGCGTAGAGGGGGATAAGCGCGGTCACGCGGGCGCGGAACAAGACGACCAGCAGCGACGAGATGAACGCCAAGAAGACAATGCCCCAAGAGAAGACCAAGCGGCTTCCCCGATACGTCAGTTGGCGGGGCAGGAACCCGTCGGCGGCGTGTAGGGCGGCCAAGCGCGGGAAGTCGGCGAACGAAGTGTTGGCGGCTAAGATCAGGATGGCTGTCGTCGACGCGAGCGTGAGCACGTGGAGCAAGCCGGGTCCGTAGATCGTGCGTGCCAGTTGCGAGATGATGGTCTCCGCGTCGGTGGGCAGGGCGTGCGCGCGGTAGGCCAGGACAGTCGTTCCCACGAACATCACACCCAAGAGGGTGCTCATCCACGCCATCGTTGCCGCGGCATTTCGACTCTTCGGCTCGGCGAAGGCCTGGATCCCGTTGCTGATGGCTTCCGTGCCGGTGACCGCCACGCTGCCGCTCGCGAATGCCCGGAGCAGCAGGAAGACGGTCAAGCCTGCGCCCCCTAGGACCTCCGACTGCACGTCACTGACGGTAGGTAGCCGCCCCGACAGCATCTGAAAGAAGCCCACCCCCAACATCACCATCATCAAGATGAGGAAGAAATATGTCGGGACGGCGAAGATTTTCCCGGACTCACGCGTGCCCCGCAGATTCACCAACATCATCGCCAGGATCAAACCAACCGATAGTTCGACACGCCAGGGCCACAAGATCGGGAACGCCGAGGCGATCTGCGCGACGCCCGAGGCGACACTCACCGACACGGTGAGAATGTAGTCTGTGAGCAGCGATGCCCCTGCAGTTTGGGCCGCCAGTTCCCCGAGGTTGTCTCGTGCGACGATATACGCCCCACCACCATTTGGGTAGGCAAAGATCGTCTGCCGGTAAGAGATGGTAAGGATGAGCAGAAGCGCGGCGATCGCCAGCGAGATGGGGATAGAGAAGTAGAAGAACGCCGCCCCGGCCGCAGCCAAAACGAACAAGATCTCGTCGGTCGCGTACGCCGTAGACGAGAGCGCGTCTGACGCGAAGACGGCGAGTCCCACCAGCTTGCCGACGGTCTGTCGGGTCATTTCGTGGGTCGCCAGAGGCGACCCCAGTAGGATCCGGCGCAGGGAAAATCGGGAGGAGGGTTTCTCCGGCGGTATTGGCAGAGTTTCAGTTGTCACGGACGCATTCTCACCCTTCTGTGGTGCCCTCCAGCCGGCACTCTTGATTCAGCGCGCGGGGGGGAAACATGCGCCAGTGGTTCTGTGACAGAAGCAGCTATCACCGGGTCTCCGGGTATCTTAGGAGATTGCCACCGAGCGGTCAAGGAGATGTACTGGTCCAGTAGATGCGAAACACTTTCCCCCTTTCATCATCGATTGAAGCGACGGAGGAATTCATTCGGAGTGAGATAGCCCAGAGCCTGGTGGGGACGGATGTTGTTGTAGGTGTCCTCCCAGGCGCGCAAGAGCCGCCGATGTTCGGTGATGATCTCGGGGACCTCTGTGATGTCATAGAACTCTTCCTGGTGCGTGCGATGGGCGCGTTCGACGTGGCCATTGAGCTTGGGACTGCGCGGTGGCAGGACGAAGAGGTGGATGCCTTGGGCAGCGCAGGCTTGTTCGAAGGCGGCCTTGAACTCGCTGCCGCCGTCGATCTGGATGGCCCGCACGGGGAAGCCGAAACGGGGGAAGTCCTCGGCGAGGACGCGCTCGGCCATCGTACTGTTCTGGCGATCATGGACGGCGAGGATGTCCTTCCGGCTGATGACGTCGCGGGCGGTGAAGTGGATGCGGCGCAGGCCAGGAATCACTTCGATCGGCGTGGCATCGAGCTCGACAAGATCGCTCGGGCGCTGCGGGATGTAATCCCAGGGCTTGCGGCGCGCGTAGAGCCGCGGGGCGCGCCGACGCCCGCGCCGAGTCCCCCGCACCGCAGCCGGTTCGACCAGCTGACCGAGGCGGCGCAGCCGCGTGAGCGTGCGGCCGACAGTCGAAGCGGAGACGGCCCAGCCGTCCTGGCGCAGCAGGACGGCCAGCTTGAGCTTGCCCCACCGCGGGTACTGTTCCCGCAGGGCCCGGATGCGGGTGACGAGGGCGGGCGCGGTCTGCGGCTGGCGGACGCGGTGGGGACGGCGGGTACGGCGATCATCCTCCAAGCTGGCGAGACGCCGTGGATCGTAGCGGTACCACCAGCGATAAAACGTGGCGGAGCTGATCCCAAAGTGCCGGCAGGTCAGACGGGCGTTGCGCTCGTGGTGCTCGTAGAAGTCGAACCCACTGCAGGCGTCGGCGCGCCTCGCGCGACAGCTGATGTGCACTCACCAAGCGGAGCACCGTATTTCCCCCGGGGACGACCTGGCCGCTGATCTGCATGGTGACGCCAGAATACCGCCCCTGTGGATAGCGTCGAAACCCTATTTTGCGCCGGATCACTCGCGGTCAGAGTGTTTCGCATCTATCTGAACCTACCCAGGAGACGAACGATGCGGCCGTGAGTCACTAACCATCCAATCAGCCTGAGGCATGGGGCCCCCCCTGGCCCAGAGTCCGCTGTGATGTGTCACGGATATCCTGCAATCTGAGAGAATCGGTCCCCACGTTCAGATCGCCGTGCCCAGGCGGCCGGCCAGCCATAGGACGACCACAGCGACAGCGGTAAGCACCAAGACGAGGGCGTTCGCCGCGTCAAAGCGTCCGGCTTGAACCGCATCATAGATCGCCAAAGGCATCGTCTGCGTGCGTCCCGGAATATTTCCCGCCACCATCAGCGTCGCTCCAAACTCTCCGAGGGCTCGGGCAAAGGCCAACGCGATTCCCGCCAAGATGCCCCGGCGGGCCAGGGGGAGCAACAGGAACACGAGCAAGTATGCGCGGGATGCGCCGTCAATGCGTGCAGCCTCGCGGACGCTGAGATCAACGTCTTCGAAGGCTGCGCGTGCGGTGCGGACCACATACGGAAAGGAAGCGACGACGGCCGCGACGACCGCCCCGCGCCAAGTGAACACGAGAGGAGATCCTGTTACGCGTTCAAACCAGGACCCGAGGACCGTGGCGCGCCCCAGTGACACGAGCAAGTAGTAGCCGAGGACGGTTGGAGGGAGCAGAAGCGGCAACGCAGTGAGGGATTCCAGCACTCCACGACCCGGTGCGTGACTCTCCGCTAGCCAGTACGCAAAGGAGATTCCCGCCACGGCCGCGATCACTGTGGCGATGAGTGATACTTGCAACGAGAGCCAGAACGGCGACCAGTTCACGTCTGAGCGGCTACTGACTTTCTCCGGGGAGGGTGAACCCGTACCGCCGCAGCACCTGTCCGCCTTCCAGGCCGGTCACGAAGGCCAGAAAGGCCTTGGCGTGTTCCAGCCGCGGCGACCGCGCGACGACTCCCGCGGCTTGGCGGATGGGGTCGTGCAGCGAGGCTGGAATGAGCCAGTACCGCCCATTGGGCTGGACAGGAGGTGCTACTGCGAGAGAGAGCGCGACAATCCCGACATCGGCATTCCCGGTGCGGGCGAACTGCAGAGTTTGGCTGATATTCTCGCCGAGCACAAGTTTTGTATGCACCCGGTCCCACAGCCCGCCGGCCCGGAGGGCTTGCGCGGCTGCTTTGCCATAGGGGGCATGCTCGGGGTTGGCGATGGCGATGAACCGAATACGATCGTCGGTGAGTACGTGAAGTCCCCGCCGGGGATCGATTGGAGAGTCATTGCGTACCCAGAGGACGATCCGCCCAATGCCGTAAATCTGCTCTGTCTGCTCGGCGATGAGACCCTGCGTGCTGAGGTGGCGAATCAATTGCTCGTCTGCCGAGAAGAAGAGGTCGAACGGCGCTCCTTGTTCGATCTGTGTGGCCAGCTGCCCGGAGGAGCCATAGGTGATCTGAACCTGTATCCCCTGCCGTTGCATAAAGAGGGTAGCGAGTTCATCTAGAGCAAATCGAGCGTCGGCAGCAGCCGCCACCACTACCAGTCCTCCCTGCGCCCCCCGCACTGCGGGTGCGGTCAACACGAGGAGCATGGCGACTGCGACGATTCGCTTCAAGGTTCCTGCGTCCCGATGAGAACCTCGGTAGCTTTGATGACCGCTGTCACGGGTCTGTTCGGCTGGAGTCCCAGGCGTTCGGCAGACGCACGAGTAATGACGGCGACGAGGGTCCCGGGCTCGAGGTTGACCGTCACTTCTGCCATCAAGCCGTCCACAACCACGCGCCCAACGACTCCCAGAAGTTGATTCCGCGCACTTAGGGCAGTCTTCCCAGAGGGGGGAGGGAGAACAGACGCGGGCTTGGTGCGGGCGGATTGCCCCGCAAGCCAATCTTCTAGCGCCCTCCGAATGAACCGCCAGCGGCCCAGCGCTTTCGTGGCGGGAAGGCGGCCCTCACGCGCCATCCGCACCACGGTCTTGGCATGAAGTCCTAGAAGCGCCGCGGCTTGGCGGGGGTTCAAGATGTCTATTTCTCGGTCAGCAGGCATGATATTATTGTCATTATAACTCCTTTAGATTCCTTCTAATAGCGTATTATGGCCTATTGGTCTGGTGGATTCGCGGGAATTAAGCCCGCTCTTTCACCGCCGATTAGGGGAATGTATCCCTCACCAGCCAAATAGGTGGACAGGATGGGGGAATTCTCTCTGTGGGAAAACCGTTGGGTATGGGATAGGCTGAGAATCTGGAGAGCATAAATGACTACCATTCGTTCGAAACATACGCCCAGAAAGAGGGCCCGGACGCTGTGTAAGCGCTGCGGGAGCCGCATTCCGCCGACCGCGCGCAAGCACGACGATCCGTTCTGCTCTCGTGTCTGCGCTGAGGCGACCTATGGGACCCCGCGGAGCAAGTTGGTATTGCGCCTGCCGCTGCCCGCGCCGCGAGTTCGTACCCCTGAAGGCGGTCGCGCGATCCTTCATAGGTTGTTGAGAGAATCGACCCCCACGCCGCGATCTTCGGATAAGGAGTAGTTGGCGGTTGTTGAGAATTTAAACCGAGTCAGCGTCAAAACCGCTCGCTGAGATTTCTCCTCGCCCTTCTCTCGGGGGACGACTGATTGTCTATAGCCTAATTGTGCCGGTCGTCCTTTGTAGATCGTCCGGAGCGTAAATCACTCCTTGTTGCGGACGATCGCGGTCTTTTACGCAATCTTCACCTAGCCTTAGATCAACCTTCGCTCGTCGCAAGCCTCCGTCCAGGTATCGTTAGGTTAGCCGCCCTCGAGATCAGTACAACCCCGACGCGCCCGGATAGCCTCTCGCGGATGGCCAGCGAAAACGAGGCACACGTGGAAGGGATTTCGCGACTCACCAGGAAACGCCAAGACGATCCGGAGTCTGTCGGACCTAGAGGCAGCGAGACCTGGCGAACGGGCAGCATGTCCGCTCGCCGTGACATGATCGGATCCCCGAGCGATGCGGTGGGTCACGCCGAGCGGTCGCCTGCCCTCATGGTCACCAGCATCTGGCACCATGATCGGCACCAAACAGACATCCGCTGCATCCTCGCGCGATTAGAGTGGGTTGCGCTGTGAAGCGAGATCCGTTGTGAGGAGGACGTTCATGGCGGCAAGGAACAGGGGACTCCGTTTCATTGTTGTCCCTTCTCTTGCACTCGTCATGGTGACATCGGGTGGCGCTCCGCTAAGATCTCGGGTGCAATTCCAGGAGAGCCGTGTCGCCTCGGCCGAGTCCGAGTGCCGCCTGGGTGCGCAAGAGGACATCCGCCGCGTGGTTTTTATCCAATTCGATAACGTCCACTTCCGGCGGGATGTCCCGAAGGTTCCATCGGATCTTGAGCAGATGCCCCACCTCCTCAGCTTCATTACAGATAACGGGACGCTGCTGACCAACGACCACACGGTGCTCATCTCGCACACCGCGACGGGATTTCTCAGCACCATCACAGGGCTCTACCCCGACCGCATGGGGCAGCCCGTCAGTAACACCTACCGGTACTTCACTCCAACGGGCGCGAGCCGCAACGCCGTATCTTTTGCCTACTGGACAGCGCCGGTTTTTGACGTGAGTGGTGCGGGGCAGACCAACTTCACGCCGACGATGATCGATGAGCGCGGGAAGGTTGCCCCTGCACCCTGGGTGGCATACACGAGGTCCCATTGCGACGTCGGGATAGTCGGAATGGCGAATACAATTCTGGAGAACGTCGACATCGACATCCCCACCGTCTTCGGCCCCAACTCCCCCGAGGCGGCGGCCGTTCGCGCGAATCGAGACCAAGCCAAGGCCGATTTTATGGGAATCGGTGTTCACTGCGGACAAGAGAGTGGCTTATGCGCGGCCTCCGCCCACGCCCGACCGGATCTACTCCCTGATGAGCCGGGTGGGTACGACGGCTACATGGCTCTCTTTGGCCACAAGTACGTCGCGCCCGTCATCAGCCCTAGCCATCCCCTCACCGATATCAATGGCACCACGATTGCCGATTCGGCCGGACGTGTGGGCTTCCCCGGCTGGGACAGCCTAACCGCGGTAGTCGCCCTCGGCTACACGGCGACGATGCTAGAGGCCGGGATTCCTGTGACCTACACCTACCTCTCCGCGACGCATGACCAGAACCCGCCTCCGGCCCAGTCCCCCTTCCATTTCGCGTTCGGGCCGGGGGAAGCAGGATTCGTTGCGCAATTGCGCGCCTACGACGATGCGTTCGGGAAGTTCTTCGCCCGGTTGGCGGCACGGGGAATTACTACGCAAAACACGCTCTTTGTCTTCAGCGCAGACGAAGGCGACCACTTCGTGGGAGGGCCTGCCAGCCCATCGGGCTGCGACGGCGTCACGACGCCCTGCACGTATCCGGTGCTCGGCGAGGTCAACCTGAACCTTCGTGGGCTGCTTGCCACACAGCGCGGGAACACGACGCCATTTCAGGTCCATTCCGATTCCGCCCCCACGGTCTATATTGATGGTAACCCCGGTCCCTCAGACCCCGTGACGCGTCGCTTGGAGCAAGACGCGAGCCGGCTGACAGTCACGCATCCGATTACCGGTGCGGTGGAGTCAGTAACAGAAGCGCTTGCGGGTCCGGCGGAGATGAAGCTGCTGCATATGGTCACCTCCGACCCGCTTCGCACGCCAACCTTTACGCTGTTTGGCGGGCCCGACTACTTCTTCTTCAGGGGGGGCGCCGACTGTGCGTCCCCATGTGTCGCGGTCCAGCGGTCCTATGCCTGGAATCACGGGACTATCGACCCTGCAATTATGCAGACGTGGGTCGGTTTCGTAGGTCCCGGAGTGCGCCATGCCGGGCCAACGGATGAGGTCTGGGCGGACCATGCGGATATCCGGCCGACCATGCTCGCTCTCCTTGGACTCCAGGACCAGTACATATCCGATGGGCGTGTCCTGGCGGAGATTATCTCGCCTGGACGGTTACCCGACTCACTCCGCACGCGTCGCGAGACCTTCATTCGGCTGGCGACTCTCTATAAGAAGATCAATGCTCCCATAGGAGATCTCGCGCGGGCGAGCTTGTTTGTGTCCACCCGCGCGCTGGCTACGACAGACGAGCCCACCTATGCGCGGCTGACTCACCAGATCCAAGATTGGACGGCAGAACGCAATCGGCTGGCAGCACGCATGAAGGCCGCCCTCTACGCTGCTGCGTTTGGAAGCAACCCGGTCTCCGAGGGGGAGGCCCACGCGCTCATTGCGGCGGGCGAGAGCCTGCTCGATCGCGTTCAGACTGCGGCCGGATCCGAACCCTGAGGACGGGGGACTCGCAAGACACGCTTACGTGACGGGCTATCCCGGGATACGGAGGATCTCGATACACGTCCCGGGATATTTCGTGGGCGCGTGTTAGGCTCGAGGTCTCGACCTGCTCGGTCGATGGGTCAGTTTTCGATCAGTCGATAACCCACGCCTGGCTCGGTCACGACGTAGCGCGGGCGGGTGGGGTCTGCCTCCACCTTCCGCCGCAAGTTGCTGACGTTTACTTGCAGCAAGTGCCGCTGGTTCTGATAACCCGGTCCCCAGACATGGGTGAGTAAGTGTCCATGCGTCAAGACCTTTCCCGCATGGGCGATTAGGGCTTTGAGGATGCCGTACTCCACAGCCGTCAGGTCAATTTCCCGCCCTGCGATGAGCACGACGCGGCGGGCCAGGTCGACCGTAAGATCCCCAGTCCGGAAGATTGGTTCGGTGGGCTGGTGTGTCGCGTGGCGCACCGCCACGCGCATGCGCGCTGCTAGTTCCCCGGTCGCAAACGGCTTGGTAATGTAGTCATCCGCGCCCGCGTCCAGCGCGGCCATCTTGTCGTCTTCGTGGCTACGGACGGACAGGACGATGATGGGGGTGGTGCTCCACTCTCGGAGACGCCGGACCACCTCGATGCCATCGAGATCAGGCAGACCGAGGTCGAGGATAATCAGATCTGGGTGTTCGATTGTGACCGCAGAGATCCCGGCCTGCGCCGTCTCCGCTTCGATGACCGTGTGACCTTGTGAGGTGAGGGCGGCGCGCAGAAGGCGGCGGATTGCCCGCTCATCATCGACGACTAAGACCCTCAGACCTTGTTCGCTCATCGGGGATGCGCGCGGCCTCCTCTGGCGGGCCCCCGTCGAGCGGGAGGGTAAAGAAGACGGTCAAACCGCCCCCCGGGCGATTTTCCACCGTGATGTGTCCCCCGTGGGCTTCGACGAAGCCTCTGCAGATCGCTAACCCCAGTCCTGTGCCATTGTTTGCCCCGGTGCGACCGCGCTGGAATTTTCCGCTCATCTGTCCCAGATTGGATTCGGGGACGCCCGGGCCGCGATCCGCGACCATGATTTCCAGATTCCCCCCGACCGAGCGTGCCCGGATCGTGATCGCCGTCTCAGGCGGCGAGTACTTGACAGCGTTCTCCACGATGTTGGCGAGGACCCGGGTGATCAGCGCGAAGTCTACCGAGACCAACGGAATGTTCGGAGCCACGTCGACCTCGATCTTCCGTCCGGTCACGGCATCCCCGAGCTGCGACAGCGAGGTCCCAATGAGATCCTGGATGTCGGCGGGTGCCTTGCGGAGCCGCAGCGCGCCTCCTTGCAGGCGCGTCATGTCCAGGAGATCGCCCACGAGGCGGTTGAGTCGCTGAGCCGCTTCGCGCGCCGTTTCGAGCAGTTCGCGCCGTGTGGCGTCGTCGAGGGCGTTCCCGTTCTCGACCAGCGTGCTCAGCGCACCGGTGACCGCGGCAAGCGGCGTGCGCAAGTCGTGGGAGATGGAGTTCAGTAAGGCCGACTGGAGCCGCTCGGTCTCCTGCAGCACCTGGGTCCGTCGAGCCTCAGCGGCGAGCTGCGCGCGCTCGATCGCAACGGCCGCTTGGCTGGCGAAGGCTTCCATCAGGTGCCGCTGCTCCGGTCCCAAAGCGGGCAATGTATCTGCTGCCGGCAGAACGCCCAGAACTCCGCGAATGCCTTGGGCCGTTTTGAGAGGCAAGTACCGCGCCTTAGCTGCAGGCAGTGTTTCGGTCCCTCGCCCTGCTGGCTCGCCGTGCGCGAAAACCCAAGTGGCGACCGCGCGCTCGTTGTCGGTAAAGGGGAAGTCGCCACTTTGGACAACCATTTCGAGCTTCCCCTCGCCGGGGAGAAAAATCGCGACTTGGCGGCTGAAAACACTCGAGATGTGGCGTGTCACGGCGTTGAGAATCTCCTCCATGCTCGAGGCGGCCGCAAGGTCACGACTCAGGGCGTATAGCGCCGCTGTAGAGGCTTCCCGGGCTCGGGCCGCCTGAGCCTGCTCTCGAATCCGACTGGTGAGGGTGCCGATGACCAGTCCGACCACGAGCAGACCCGTGAGCGTCAGGAGAAACTGGGGACTGACAACCCCCCGCACGGTCAGGCGGGGGGCCACGGCAAGGTAGAAGGTCGCCGCACTCAGCCACGCGGCCAGGATGGCGGGGCCCCGCCCCCAGTAATACGCCACGATGACGACGACGAGCAGGTTGAGCGTGGTCAGATTGACCGGTTCGAGTCGGCTGGGAAAGACGGTACCAGATAACCCCACGGCGGATGCGATGACCAGCGCAAACGCATATGGCAGCAGGGCCACCGGTCGGCGGCGGGGAGGAGTTGCCGGAGACGCGCTCCGACCGGACGGGGTGCTGATTACGTAGACGTCGATGTTCTCCGTATGCCGGAGGATCCAATCCACAAGAGACCCGCGGATCAGGCGTTCAATGAATGGTCGCCGGGATGCGCCCGCGACGATTTTCGTCACATTGTGAGTGAGCGCGTACTGCACAATCTCTTGTGGCGGGCTGATGCCGGTGAGTGTCTCCGTGCGGGCCCCCAGTTCCTCAGCCAGCCGCTGCGCGCGCACGATGCGATCTTTCTCCGCGTCGGGTAGTCGGCTGTACTCGGGGGTCTCCACGAACACGGCGATCCACTCGGCATCCAAGGTGGCGGCAAGGCGACGGCCGGCAAGGCGACGGCCTACGCGAACGAGGCGCTCGGCAATAGGCCCCGGCGCCAAGCAGACCAGCACGCGTTCGCCCGCGGGCCAGGGACCGGGAATCCCATGTGCCCCCATGTACGTGCGCATCTGGCGGTCAACCTTGCGCGCCAGATGGCGGAGGGCCAACTCGCGGAGCGCCGTGAGATTGCCGGGACGGAAGAATTTCTCAATGGCGGTTCCCGCCTGCTCGGGGACGTACACTTTGCCCTCGTGGAGCCGCTTGATCAGCTCATCCGGCGGGAGGTCGATAAGAATGACCTCATCGGCTCCTTCCAAAACCTGATCCGGCACGGTCTCCCGGATCACGACGCCTGTGATCTGCGAGACCACATCGCTGAGACTTTCGACGTGTTGGATGTTCAGCGTGGTGTAGACGTCAATGCCGGCGGCGAGCAATTCTTCGATGTCCTGATAGCGGCGGGCATGGCGGGATCCGGGGGCGTTGGTGTGCGCGAGCTCATCGACGATCGCGAGCTGGGGCCGGCGGGCGAGGACTGCGTCGAGATCCAGTTCCTCGAGCACGACCCCGCGGTACTCGAACCTGCGACGGGGGGTCACGGGCAGGCCTTCCAGCAGGGCCTCGGTCTCTTTGCGGTGGTGCGTTTCCACCAACGCCACGACCACATCGACGCCTTCGGCCTGCCGCTGGCGGGCAGCCCCCAGCATGGCGTAAGTCTTGCCGACCCCTGCCGCGTACCCCAGGAAGATCTTGAGCTTGCCGGCGCGGCTTTCTTCTTGCTTCGCTTGCGTCAGCAGCGCATCGGGATTAGGACGCTCTCGTTCTCCTACCATCCGCCGAGTTCACCTGAGGCCATCCAGCCTCAGGTTCAACTCTAGCACGTTCACGCGCGGCTCGCCCAAGACGCCGAACTCGCGGCCGGCAGTGCTTTGGCCGACGAGTTGACGCACGGTTTGTTCGCTGATACCGCGGACGCGTGCGACCCGCCGAACCTGATAGTCTGCTGCAGCTAGGCTGATGTCAGGATCGAGCCCGCTCGCGGAAGCGGTCACGAGGTCAACGGGAACCGGGCCCGTTGCCTGGGGATCGGCTCCCCGGAGCGCTGCGATTCGTCCCGCCACCGCCTCGCGGAGGGCCTTGCTTGTTGGGCCGAGGTTGGATCCTCTTGACGCAGAGGCATTATAAGAGAACGGACTCGTGGCCGAGAGCCGCCCCCAGAAGTATTTCGGGTCGTCGAATGGCTGCCCGATCAGCGTGGTTGGCGGGGAAGAGCACCTGGGCTAGCCCCGTCATCGCTAGGGGGTAGACGAGCCCCGTCAACACCGTGAACACCACCATGGCCACGATGGCCGGTCGCAACTCCCTACGCAGAATAGGTCCCCCGTGGCGAATGACGAGGCGGTGCTGAACGCGAGGTCGGGGGGCACTGCTCCGAGATGTTCGGGGTTCCACGCCAGCAGCTGTTGCAGCCGCTCGAACCCATACGTGGCGATCAGACCCACCACGCTCAGCATCATGAAGGCGATGGCGTACCGGGTCCACGTCATCTCGTCATCGGGCCTGATACCGAACCAGCGATACGTCAGTCTCTCGACGGGCCCCAGGAGCGGATCCCACATCGTCCGGCCCCCCGCGTAGACCCGCGCCATGTAGCTCCCGAGCGGTTTCACCAATAGGAGCAAGATGACGATGTACAGCCCGATCTGCAGCCAACCCCATGTGCTCATACGAACCACTCCGGCCGCAGCATGGCGGCCACCAAGTAGATGAGTAAGACAAGCGTCAGCACGCCCGCGATCTCGATCATCGCGTCGTTACCCCCTCAAGCGTTCGAAACCTAAGATCAGCCACCGACAGATCCATGAGAAAACGAGAAAGGAGAGCACCGCGGCGAGGTCCATTATCACAACCACCTAATTTCTGCACGGACAAGGTTTCGGCGAAGTCCGGTGGGTTGACCCATTGCCGCTGAGTATATGGGTGGAGGGGGTCAAGGGTCCCCACAAGAGGGTGTCCCATCTGGTCAAGAAACGATCAAGAGCCTGCAGTCACATGAAACCGTCCAAGGGTCAGGTGGAGCGTCCCGTGTTTGAAAGGAGGAACCGTATATTTACATATCGTATACGAGTATCCGCCGTGAACCTCACCAGCGTCGCTACCCTCATGACGGAGCGGTACCGGAGCACCCCGGAGCTCGTAGCCGAGGTGGTGCGTGAAGCGATCCTTCGCGGGTTGCTGAAGGGGGGAGACCAACTGCGGCAGGATGAAGTCGCCGCGCAGTTGGGCGTCAGTCGGATCCCTGTCCGCGAAGGTCTTCGGCAGCTCGAAGCCGAGGGTCTCGTAAAATTCCTCCCGCGGCGCGGCGTGTTGGTGTCCTCCCTGTCGGCCGACGAGGTGCAAGAGATCTACGAGATGCGCATCCCGCTCGAGTGCACGGCTTTGCGCCTCGCCCTCCCGCACGTGACGGACGTGGATGTCCGCCGCGCCGAAGAGATCCTCGACGCCATCGACCGGGAAACCGACATCGGACGGTGGGGCCGCCTCAACGACGAATTCCACGCCGGGCTGTATGTGCTCGCCAACCGGCCGCGGCTGCTGGCTTTGATCAAGAGCCTGCGGGCCAATGTCGGCCGGTACCTGCGCATTTACATCTCGTTACTCCACCACAAACCACGGTCCCAGGAAGAACACCGCATGATCTTGGACGCGGTCAGACGACACGATGCCCCCGCGGCCCTCGCCGCCCTGGAACGCCATCTCGACGTGGCCTGTCGAGGACTCGTCGCATATCTTCCGCAAGAGCGCGACGCGCGCCCTGAGCGCTCTGGGTTCGCTCGGTCCCGCTGAATGTGGCGAGCGGCACGGGGTTAGGACGTGCGGGGGGTGTCAGGCGCGGGGACGCGAGTGTGAGGAGGAGGAAGAGCTGATGGCCAAATTCGCGATTGTCGATTCCGAGAAGATCGCCAAAGACGTGACCTACGAGCCCCCACTCGTGATCGCCTTCGGAGTAGATAAAAACAGTGTCGGGTCGCGGACGGTCACGATGGGGCGTACGATCATCCCCCCTGGCGGGCGCAATCCCGCTCATCACCACACCTGTGAGGCAGCGTTCTTCGTGCGCAAGGGACGAATTAAAGCCTACATCGGCGAGGAGCGCAGGGAGTACGTGGTTAACGAGAATCAGTTCGTATTTGTGCCGCCGGGCATGATTCATGGCATCCAAAATCTCAGCGGGACCGAGCCTGCCGAGCTCGTGTTCACCTACGGCAACTGTCCCAGCAAAGATGACGCAGGCACGACGTTCGTGGAACGACCCTGGCAGGCCCCCAGCCGCGTGTAGCCGTGCCGTTCTACCGGTTTGACGAACTGCCGAGCGAGACGATCTCGCCCCACTACTCCACGGCCGCCGGGGGAACGGTTACCGGCGCGAAAATCGAAGTGGGTCTCTACCGCATGCCCGCCGGCACCGGTGCCGCACCCCACCGCCATCCCAACGAGCAGATCGTCTACATCCTCCGCGGCCGCGTGCGAGCTCGCATCGGACAGCAGGCCCAGGATGTCGGTGTCGGTGGCGTCATCCACATTCCGCCGGACACCGTCCACGAGATCCACGCCCTCGAGGACACCCAGTTCATCAGCAGCAAAGATCTGGTGGAGGGGAAGGGGAGCAAGGGCTGGTCCGCCCAGGCTCCCGTGAAGAAATAGGCTGGGGGAGGCACGGGGATGACGGACGCACCACGCGTGGACCGCTTACAGATGATCGCCTCTCTGCGGGCGCAGCTTACGGTCGATCCTGGGCGCACCGCCGTCGTCCTCGTTGATGCCCACCGCGGTCATCTCGATCCCCAAGTGGCGACAATGCCGGTTCCCCCGGACCAGGCGCGACGGGTGCGCGAGCGCCTAGCGCATCTCGTCACCGGCGCGCGCTCCGCACACGTTCCCGTCATTCATGTCGTCTTGACCCACGGCAGGCATCCCTACCCTGGTGTGGACAGTATGGGCAACCCGTTCTGGCGGGCGGTGGAGGCGGCGAAGCAGACGCTGACACCCGACCGGCCGAGCACGATCTCTGGCCACAATCTGGAGGGCTCAGTCCAAACCGAGATCCTACCGGAACTGGGTCCCGATCGCTCCGACGTGGTCATCCGGTCCAAGAAACGTCTCTCAGCTTTCTACGGTACAGAGCTGGAGGTCGTCTTGCGCTCGCGGGGGATCGCGACCATGGCGCTCGCGGGCATCAACACCAATACCTGCGTGCTCAACACGGCCTTCGATGCTTTCAACCGTGACCTCCAAGTCATCGTCATCGGCGATGCCGTCGCGAGCATGTATGGCGATGACTTGCACGTGTTTGGGTTGGAAAATATCAGTCGCGCCCTCGGCTGGGTCCTCTCCGCGGACGAATTTGTCCGCCTGCTCCAGATGTCCCCCCCGGCCCCTCCGCCCCACGTCAGTCGGGTGACAGGTGGATGAAGCAATTTACTGTGGTGGTTACCGACGCCGTGTCCCCGTCTTTGGACATTGAACGGTCCGTGTTGGGCGCCGTGGGCGCGCACCTCATGACGCTGCAAGCCACGCGTGAGGACGAGCTCCTGGAGGCGGTGGAGGATGCCGACGGGCTGTTGGTGTGCTATGCGCCGGTGACGCAGCGCGTGATCGAACGCGCGTCGCGGTGCCGTGTGATCGCCCGCTATGGCATCGGCGTCGACAACGTGGATCTCCAGGCGGCCGCGGCCCGCGGCATCGTCGTGACCAACGTCCCCGACTACTGCATCGAGGAAGTCAGCGACCACGCCCTGGCGCTGATATTGGCCTGTGCCCGGCGGGTCGTCCACTTAGACCGTCTTGTGCACACAGGCCGGTGGGATCCGAAAGACGCGCTGCCGATCCGACGGCTCCAAGGGCAGGTGCTGGGGTTGGTGGGGTTCGGGAAAATTCCGCGCCGGGTAGCAGCCAAAGCCGCAGGGGTGGGGCTGCTCCCTGTCACGTTTGATCCGTTCGTTGACGCAGCCACCTGTGCCGCGCACGGGGCAAAGAAAGTGGACCTGTCCACCCTTTTGACTGAGGCGGACTTCGTCTCGGTGCACGCTCCCCTCACTGCGCAAACTCGCGGGCTGATCGGGGACGCGCAGCTGCGGCGCATGAAACCCACCGCCTTCCTCATCAATACGGCACGGGGGCCGGTGGTCAGAGAAGCCGCGCTGGTCAAGGCTCTGCAGGCGGGGTGGATCGCGGGGGCGGCGTTAGATGTCGTGGAGACCGAGCCCCTTCCGCCGACGCATCCGCTCATGACCTTGCCCCAGGTTCTCCTGACGCCCCATGTCGCCTTCTACTCGCAAGAGTCCATGCAAGAACTGCAGCGCAAAGCCGCCGAGGAAGTGGCGCGGGTGCTTACCGGCCACGCCCCCCACTACGCGGTCCCGCTCCCCTCAGTACCGATGTCACAAGGAGGTCGATGAAATGAAGACGCCGTGGATGACAGATCGCTGGTTTACGAGTCCCCACAACTTTAACGAGGAGGTACGCGCGCAGCTCAAGTTTGCCAAGAAGATCACCTTTCATGACATCACCCTGCGCGATGGCGAGCAGCAGACAGGAGTGGTGTTTACCAAGGACGACAAGATTCGGATCGCGGAAAAGCTCGCCGAAGCCGGCGTGCACCGCATCGAAGCCGGGATGCCCACCGTGTCCAAGGCGGATGAGGCCGCGATCAAGGAGATCGTAAAGCGGAAGCTCGGCCCGAAGATCTTCGCCTTTTCCCGCTGCATGGTCGCCGACATCCAGCGCGCGGTCGACTGCGGCGTCGAGGGGGTCGTCGTCGAGATCCCGAGTAGCGAGCACATCATCGAGCTGGGGTACGAGTGGCCCCTGCAGAAGGCCATTGACCTCTCGGTGGAGGCGACGCAGTACGCCCACAAGCAGGGTCTCTACGTGGTCTTCTTCCCCATTGACGCGACCCGCGCCGAGCTGGGCTGGTTCCTGAACCTCATCGACCACGTCGCCACCCACGGCCACATGGATGCCCTGGTGTTGGTCGACACGTTCGGAGGATCCTCTCCGCACGCCATTTCCTACTTCACCAAGCAGGTGCAAGCGCGCGTCCGGAAACCGCTGGAGGCCCACTTCCACGACGACTTCGGCATGGCCGTGGCCAACACGCTGATGGCGCTCACCTTGGGCGTGGAAGTCGCGCACGTCACCGTGTCCTCTCTCGGCGAGCGAGCGGGCAACTGCGCGCTGGAAGACCTGGCGCTCGCCCTCCTGACCCTCTATGGGATCGATACCGGCCTGCACCCCCAGACGTTCACGGAGCTGTCGCGCCTCGTGCAGAAACTCGCGGGTGTGACGTTGCCGCCCAATCGGCCGATCGTGGGCGAGATGCTGTACAAGATCGAGTCGGGCATCATTGCGACGTGGCTAGCGCGCCTTAAGGACAAACGGCCGGTCGAGCTCTTCCCGTTCCACTGGAGTCTGGTGGGCCAGGCCCCTGCCGAGATCGTCTTAGGGAAGGGCAGCGGTCGCGATTCGATTCTCTACTTCCTCAGCCACCTCGGGTACACTGTCGGGCCCACCGATCCACGGGTCGACGAGATCCTGGTGCGAGTGAAAGAACGCTCGCTCGCCACCAAGAGCCTGCTGTCCACCGATGAGTTCCGTACGGTGGTGGAGGGAGTGTTGGGACGGACCGCGACGCCTTCGCCAGCACGCGGCACGTAGGATGCCGATGGATGCGGTCGACGTCCACAGCCATTTCTTCCCAGACGCGTTCGTCCGGTTGATCCGCTCCCACGGCGCCCCCGCCGGGGCCTCCGTGGATCGCCGGGACGGGGTGGAGTGGCTGACTTTGCCCGGGCATCCCCCCGTGCCGTTGACGCCGCCGTTCACGACCGTCGCCTCTCGGCGGGCCCGCCTTCAAGAATTGGGGATCGCCGCGCAGGCCCTCTCGTTGTCGCCCCCGATGGTACACTGGGCGCCGGTCGAGCTCGGGGTCCCGCTCGCCCGCGCGTTCAACGATGGGATCCTTGAGATTCAGGCGAGCTTCCCGGATCAGTTTGTCGGGCTCGCCACCTTGCCCCTCCAGGATATCGATGCGGCGCTGCGAGAGATGGATCGCGCCATAGGCCTGGGCATGCGGGGGATCTACGTGGCGACCGCGGTGGGCGGACGCTACCTCGATGCTCCGCAGTTCGCCCCCATGTGGGAGGCCGCGGCCTCGCGGAGTATTCCGGTGTTCATCCATCCCCAGAACCACATCGGCCGCGAGGTCATGGATCGCTGGCATTTGTTCAACACGGTCGGGTTTCCCGTGGAAACGGCCGTGCTCGCTACGCGCCTGATTTTTTCCGGCACCCTTGATCGTCACCCCTCCTTGCGGATTGTCCTGGCCCATGGGGGCGGTGTCCTGCCTGTGCTGGCGGGCCGGCTGGATCACGCCTACTGGCAGCGCGCGGAGGTGCGGGACGCGATCGCCGCCCCTCCCAGCACCTATGTGAAGCGCTTTTACTTTGACACGGTGACCCACCATGATCTGGCGCTGCGGTTTTTGCTGGACCTGGTGGGACCGCAGCAGGTCGTGTTAGGTACGGACATCCCCTATGACATGGCAGATCCGGAGCCCCTGGCGCGGATCCGCCGACTGGGTCTCGCGCCGCCGGCCGCCGCGGCCGTGGTGGGAGAATCCGCGCGCAAACTCTTGCACTGGGAAGTCACGCATGCGACAAGGGAGGGCTAGCATGGGATATCACGAGTTCTTGCAAGGGCACCACGAGTATCAACCACGCCGGGTGTTCAGCTCCACCGCCACCGACTGGCAAGGACGGGTCGATTTTGCGCGGTTGCGACAGGATCGGTTGGCCCGCGCTCGAGAGCAGATGGAGCAGAAGAACCTCGACGGCCTGGTGTTGTTTGTCGGGGAGAACGTCCGCTATGTGACCGGCGTCTATCAAGGGAACTGGAAGAACAACATCTTCATCCGGTACTGCGTACTGCCCCGCGGTGGCAAGCCGGTCCTCTTTGAGACCGTAGGTTCGGACATGATCTGTGCCCAGATCGACGCCCCATGGCTAGAAAGTGAAGTCCGGCCGGCGATCACGTGGAAGTGGGCCGAAGGCGCCGAGCCGGAAATGGCCCAGCGCATGGCGCAGAGCGTCGCCGACGTGCTGAAGGAAAACGGGGTGCACAAGGGACGCATTGGGATCGACATCATGGACATGACGGCGTACCAGGCGCTGACAGGGCTGGGACTCAACATAGTGAACGCCTGGCCGGCGATGTCCACCGCCCGCGTTGTCAAAACCCCTGATGAGTTGGAGTGCCTCAAGATCTCCGCCGCCCACGGGGACGCGGCGATGTGGATGGCGATGCACGAGTGGGCCAAGCCCGGCGTGCGCGAGGCCGAGGTCTGCGCCAAAGTCAATGAGTACCTCTACCGCAGCGGGTTTGACTTCGTCTACGACATCATCGTCGCGAGCGGAGGCAACACAAGTCCCTATCGCCGGTGGCACACGGACAAGGTCATCCGCCAAGGCGACCTCATGATCATAGACATCAACGCCATCGGTCCCGGCGGGTACTTCATCGACTTCGTGCGCTGCTGGAAAGTGGATGCGAAGCCCACGACCAAAGAGAAAGATCTGTACAAACGCTGCTACGACTCGCTCTACGCGGCGATCGCCGCGGTGCGGCCCGGAGGCACGACGGGAGATGTCGCGGCGAAATTCCCCGAGTACGACGATGACCGCTATGGCAGCGTCAGCCTCCAGCAGTTCGCCCACAGCATCGGACTGTCACTGTACGAAGGCATGTGGGTCTCGCGCGCGTACTCGCTCAAGCATCCGGCGCCCATCAAACAAAATATGTACTTTGCCATCGAGACCTTCAGCGGCTTCCCCGGCCTGGAGCAGACGGTGCGGCTGGAGGAAAACATCTGCGTGACCGATAAGGGCACCGAACGCTTTACGCTGTGCGAGCACCCGGAGTACTGGGGAGTGGGAGTGTGAGACGGTGCGCACGGCTTCCAAGATGAGGTCGCAGCAACCACACATCTCCGGTGCACTCGGGGTCCCGCAGGCTCGATTCGGTCCTGCGGCACTGGCCTGGCGGCCGCACCCACTTCTGACCGCGCTGTTCTACAACGTGGGCCCGTTCGCTGCGCTCGTGGCCGTGTGGGCCCTCGTCGTGGCGCTGATCCACCCCTCTGTGGCCGTGCTACCCTCTCCGCTGCGCGTGGCCGAGGAGGTGGTCTTCACTCTGCGCAGCGGTGTCTTGCCTGATTACGTGCAACGCTCCCTGGCGCGTCTGTTGCTCACGGCCGCCGCCGTCATCCCGCTGGGGGTGATGGCCGGACTGCTGGTGGGGTTGGTGCGGCCCGCCGCCGCCACGTTGATGCCCGTGTTCCGGTATCTGACCGCCATCCCCGCAATTGCCTGGCTGCCTGTCTTCCTCGTGACGCTCGGGTTCAACGAGACCAGCATCGTCGCCACGGCTGCGTATGGCTTTTTCTTCCCCGTCCTGTTCAACACCCTGGTCGGGGTGCAGACCGTCCCGCGGGTATTGCGCAGCGCGATCCGCACGCTCGGCGGGACGGGGTTCCACGTCATCCGCGACGTGCTCGTGCCCGGAGCATTGCCGAGCATCGCCGCGGGAATGCGGTTGGGGTTCGCCTACGGCTGGCGCGCGCTCATCGCCGCGGAAATGCTCGTGGCGCAAGGGGGCTTGGGCCACCTGCTCTTTCGCGCGCAGAGCGTCGGGTTCACGCCCCGGATGGTGGCCGGAATGGTCGTGATTGGCACGCTCGCCGCCGCGATCGATTTCTTCTTGATGGAGCCGCTGGAGGAGAGGACGGTGCGACGATGGGGGACCGTGCGCCCGTAGGTACCGCTCGGCTGCCCGCAGCCTCGGGCATCGGTCTGGCGGGTCCGTTCGCCGCGCTGGGGATCGTCCTCGCGGCGTGGTGGATAGCCATCTGGCTGAACGTTGTCCCGCGGGCATTTCTGCCCACTCCCCTCGCCGTGGCGAAGGGAATCGCCGAGATCTTCACGACCAGCGGGCGGTTGCGGGACGTCCGAGAGAGCGTGCTGGGATTCGCCGTGTACTACCCCCTTGCCGCAGGCTTGGGGATTGCGGTGGGGCTGACCTTGGGATTGGTCTCCGGCTTGGGTCGCTTCATGCGCCCACTGCTGGGGTTTTTCAATGCGATCGCGGGAATCGCGTGGCTGCCTTTGGCCATGATGTGGTTCGGCGCGGGATCGCCGACGGTGGCCTTTGTCACCGCCAACGGTGTGTTCTTCGTGGTGGCGGTCAATACCCTGACGGGGGTGCAAAGTGTGCCGGACACCTACGCGAACGGGCTCGCGGTCCTGGGGGCGAGCCGGTGGAGGATCGTCCGCGATGTGTTGCTCCCCGGTGCGTTTCCGACGATTCTGAGCGGGTTGCGCCTCGCGTTGGGGTTTGGGTGGCGGGCCCTCGTGGCCGCGGAGATGGTCGCTGCCGCCTCGGGGTTGGGCTACTTGGTGTACCGCAGCAGCTACGACTTTCGTTTCGACATCGTCTGGGCTGGCATTCTCTTGTTGGGGTTCTTGAGCGTGACTCTGGATCGGCTGCTCTTTGCGCCTCTAGAGCGGTGGACGGTGGAACGGTGGGGCGTGGTGCATCGGTAGGGGGCTAGGATGGCCGACATCGAGATCACTAATGTCACGCACGAGTACCTCAGTTCGCATGCCCTCGGCGTGCGCGCGTTATCGGGCGTGAGCTTGACGGTGCATGATGGCGAGTTTGTCACGGTGGTGGGGCCTAGCGGGTGTGGGAAATCGACGCTGCTGCTGTTGGTCGCAGGACTCTTGCCGGCCACCCACGGGGAGATCCGGGTGGACGGCCAGCCGGTTCGCGCGCCGGGGGCCGACCGCGGGATGGTGTTTCAGGAAGGGGCGATTCTTCCGTGGCGAACCGTGCGCCAGAACATCCGGCACGGGCTGGAGATCCAGGGGACGGCCCCGGAGTCGCAAGAGGCGATCGTGCGCGGCTTCGTGAAACTGTGCGGGCTGCAAGGCTTTGAGGACCGCTACCCTCATGAGCTGTCCGGCGGCATGCGCCAGCGCGTGGCCGTGGCCCGCACCCTGGCCGTGAATCCGAAAGTCGCGCTCATGGACGAACCCTTTGCCGCTTTGGATGCCCAGACCCGGATTACGCTGGCCGAAGAACTCATTCGGATCACGGAGCACACGAAGAGCACGACGCTCTTTGTCACCCACAACGTAGAAGAGGCGGTATTCCTCGGGGATCGCGTGGTGGTGCTCACCTCGCGGCCGGGGAGGGTGAAGGCGGAGTTTGCGATTCCGGTGCCCCGGGGAGAGCGGATCTACAGCGGCATGTCGCAGCGTCCGGAGATGGAAGCGATCAAACAGCAGATCTTTGAGCTCATCCGTACGGAAGTCGCCGCTTCAGAAAGCGCGGAGCGTCCTCTCACTCCGGCGTCGAGTACTGCGGTGCGGCTGCGGCAGTGGCTGCGTCACCGCACGGTGTGGGCCCTGTTTCTGGCGGTTGCATTGGCGGCTGGCGTGCAGGCGACAGGTGTGATGACCGCATCGAGTAAACTCAGTGCCGAACTTGCGGGGGGAGGAGTCCCAGGCGCCTTGCAGCGGATCCAAGTGCGTCTTGCCACCCCTGCCGAGGAGTATCACATCCGCTACCTGCAACGCTGGGGGACCGTGGAACGCGTTACCGGCGACCGCGTGCATCTCCGCGATGTGACGTCTGAGGACGTGCGTCGGATCGCGCGCGTGTACTGGGTCTCGAACATCACCACAACGGAGGAGGAACAACAGTGAGACGGACGCAGGCAACGGTGTGGCGCCTGGTTCTGGTGGCTATCCTGGGCGTGACGTGTGCTGCGGAATCGAGTGTGTGGGCTCAGGCACCGGCGCCTGAGCGGGTCACGCTCGGCGCCGTGGACAACCTGCTCTCCGCTTTGTCCATGATCGGCGTGAGTCGAGGCTTCTTCGCCAAACACGGGCTGAATGCGGACCTGAAGCTGTTCCGCAGTGGGCAGGAAGTGGCGAAGGCCCTGGCCGCCGGAGACATCGGGATCGGGACCTCCGCCATGAACAACTTCCAGACGGAGATCCAGGCGGGCCTGGAGCATGTGGCCTATATCGTGATCATGGGCGATGGCGCCTCCCGCGACAACGACCGGCCGCTCGCCATCACAGCCGCCCCCGGGAGCGGCATTCAGAAACCAGCAGACCTGAAGGGAAAGACGGTGGGGCTCTCGCTCGGGGGCACCGCGGAGTTGTATCTGCGCGCGGTCATGGAGAAAGCGCAGTTGTCCGAAGAGGACGTGAAGATGGTGCAGGTGGTCCCGGCCAACTCCGCTCAGGCGTTGCGCGCGAAGCAGGTTGATGCCATCTCCGCTTGGGAGCCCTGGAACACTCAGGCCCTGCAGGAAGTCCCCGGGACCGTGGAAGTCGCCCGCGGTGGGGGGTACTTCAACTACGTCATCTTCGGCCTCGCCAAGAAGAGCACGTATCGTGACCGACCGGACCTCATTAAGCGCGTCATCGAAGGGATGGCCGAGTCTGCGTGGTGGACGCGCCAGAACCCGCATGAGGCCGCACTCGCCGTGAGCACCTGGCTGCCCACCCTGGGTGTCCCGTTGCTCGAGGCGGGATTGAAGAATGTCCCCTTCGATGTCCGGATCACAGACTACACTCGCCTCGCGTGGGACCAGTCATACCGCTTCCTGAGCCGTTTCAAACGGCTCCAAGGTCCTGTGCCTATGCAGGGGTGGGTGGACACCCGCCAGCTGAACCAGGTGATCCGCGAGAACCCGTCCTGGGTCGCCGATCTAAAGCCGTCCCCACTATTGGAGCTGAAGCTCCGGTAGAGCGGGGATGGCCACGGAGGGAGACGATGCCGTTCTTTAATCTGGACCGCCTTCAAGGGGAGTACGTAACGCCCAAGTACTCGAAGGCCTTTGGTCCGTTAGTCACCGGCCAGCAGATTGAGGTCGGGCGGTTACGCTTTGGGGCCGGCGAGGGTGCGGTCCCCCACGCCCATACGCAAGAACAAGTGATGCTCGTGCTCATCGGCCGCCTGCGGGTGACGATGGACGGCCAGACCCGCGATCTCGGACCCGGCGAGGGTTTCCTCGCGCCGTCAAACGTCTTGCACCAAGTAACCGCGCTGGAGGCGGCCGAGGTGCTGAGTTGCAAGAACGTCGTGGAGGGGCACGGACACAAGATCTGAGGGAAGACGCGGATGGAATTCTGGCTGGCCCAGACATTGAACGGCCTCTCGTTTGGGGCGCTCCTCTTTTTGCTCGCGAGCGGTCTCTCCTTGATCTTCGGGTTGATGCGCATCGTCAACATCGCGCACGGCTCGTACTACTTGCTCGGGACGTATATCGCGCTCTCGGTGGTCAAGGCCACGCACAGCTTCATCCTGGCTCTCCTGGCGGCCGCCGCGGGTGTCGCGGCCATCGGGTTCATCATGCAGCGGGTATTTTTGGCCCGTTTCTACCGTCAGACCCTCGCCCAGGTCTTGCTGACGATGGGCTTCTCGTTTGTCTTCGCGGACGTGACGCTACTCGTCTGGGGCGGCGATCCGCAGCGGCTGTCGACCCCCGCGCTCCTGGCGCGCTCCGTGGCCATCGGGCCTGTCTACTTCCCTGCCTACCGCGCCTTCGTGATCGTGGTCGGCGCTGCAGTGGCGTTTTTGTTGTGGCTCGTCCTAGAAAAAACACGCCTCGGCGCGACCCTGCGCGCCGCAGTGGACGATCAGGAGATGGCCCGCGGGTTGGGGATCGATGTCGGCCCTCTGCTCACGGGCATGTTCGCCCTCGGGGCTGCCTTAGCAGGAGTCGGAGGCGTGATGGGCGCTCCGTTTCTCGGAGCCTATCCCGGGGCGGACAGCGACGTGCTACCGCTCGCGTTTGCCGTGGTTATCATCGGCGGATTGGGCAGCCTGAAGGGTGCCGTGGTGGGCAGCGCGCTGGTCGGCATCCTCGATAACTTTGGCAAGGCGCTGTTCCCCGAGTTGTCCTACTTTACCCTCTTTGTGCCAATGGCAATCATCTTAGCCGTCCGGCCTACCGGTCTGTTCGGCAGAGCCTAATAGTGTCGATGGCCTCGCGCAGACGCATCGCGTGGCTGGTCGCAGGGTCCGTGACCCTTGCCCTTCTCCCTCGCGTTGTGCCCGTGTACTTCACCCACTTGCTTATTTTGACGATGCTCTACGGTCTCGCCGCGAGCAGCTTGGACCTCCTGCTCGGCTACACCGGGCTTACGTCGTTCGGGCATGCCGCCTATTTCGGGATGGGTGCCTATGCCGTAGGGATGCTGACCCTGCGGTTCCACATGCCGATGCCTCTGGCGATGGTGGCGGGAATCCTGGCGGCCGGGGTTCTCGCGGTCTTATTCGGGTTGCTCGCGACGCGGGCCACGCAGGTGTATTTCATCATCATCACCCTTGCGCTCGGCATGGGGCTGTGGGGTTTGGCCTACCGGCTGGTGTTGCTCACCGGTGGAGACAATGGCATGCCTGGCATCCCGCCGCTGGATCTGGGTTTCGGATGGCCGGGACGCGATGCGGTGGCGCTGTACTACGTGGTGCTGGTGGTGGTGGCTGCGACGGTGGGGGGACTCTATCGCCTCGTGCACTCCCCATTTGGCCTTACGTTGCGGGGAATCCGCGAAAGTGAATCGCGCATGCGCATGTTGGGGTTCAACACGTGGCTGCACAAGTACGTCGTGTTCGTCATCGCCGGTACCACCGGCGGAGTGGCGGGGGTGCTCTATGCCGCGTACAACGGGTTTGTAAGCCCGCCCGATCTGCACCTGGCCGCCTCGGCTGAAGAGGTGTTGATGGTCATCCTCGGCGGGGCGGGCACGCTGTTCGGTCCGCTGGTGGGGGCGGGGTTGGTTGTGTTTCTCCGCAACTTGGTGAGTGCGTACACGCAGCGGTGGATGCTGATTCTCGGCGGGATCTTCATCTTCACCGTCCTCTATGCGCCGCAGGGCGTGCTGGGTGCCCTCCAGGTGCTCATGACACGGAGGCGGCTGGGGCGGGTGGTGCCGTCGAGCCTCGCATCTGCAGACGTCCCGGCTAAGCGAGTGGCGGGTGCGGAGGAGAGACCATGAGACCGGATAGGTGGAGACACGAGACTAGCGAGGAGGTATAGAGACGATGCGACGGGGATATCGAGGTGGTCTGGGGGTCCTCACGGCAGTCGTGCTGCTCGGTCTGGTGAGCGCTGTTGGTCCCGCGCACTCGCAGGGGATGGGGCCGATCCGCATCGGCTTCATTGCGCCGCAGACCGGGGTCTTCGCGGCCAACGGGCGCGATATGTTGAACGGGTTTCTCATGTTCTGGGAGGAGCGGAATAATACGGCCGGGGGCCGAAAGGTCGAGGTAGTCTCTGAAGACGATGCCGGCGTCCCCGCGAATACGCTGACGAAAGCCCGCAAACTCGTAGAGCAGGACCGCGTCGATATGCTGGTGGGTCCCTTGACGGCGAACTCGGGATTGGCTCTTCGGGACTTCGTCGACAGCGGCAAGGTCGTCACGCTGTATCCCATTGTGTCTGCAGATGACATCACCCAGCGCCGATCCAGTCCCTATATCGTGCGCGTCGGCTGGACCAGCAGTCAGCCCAACCACCCGCTCGCGGACTGGATCATCAAGAACACATCCTACCGGAAGATCGCGACGATCGGCTACGACTTTGCCTTCGGCCACGAGAATGTGGGCGGATTCCAGCGGACCTTCGAAGAAAACGGTGGCCGTATCGTGCAAAAGCTGTGGCCGCCGATCGGCGCCCCCGACTATGGGCCGTACCTCACACAACTGCGCCGCGATGTCGATGCCACCTACGCCATCTTCTCCGGGGCGGACGCGCTGCGCTTTCTGAGCCAGTACCAAGAGTTTGGCCTCAAGGACAAGATTCCCGTCATCGGCGGCGGAACATTGACCGATGAGCACATCCTCCCGCAGATGGGCAATGAGGCCCTGGATGTGATCACAGCGCTGCACTACAGCGCTGCCCTGAGCACAGCGGAGAACCGGGCCTTCGCGAGTGCCTACTCGAAAAAGACCAGCCGCGCGCCCTCCTACTACTCGGAGAACGCCTACACCGGCGCCCGCTTCGTCTACGAAGCCCTCCAAGCGGTCCGGGGCAGCGTCGATAACAAAGAGGCGTTCCTGACCGCGCTCCGGCGGGTGGTGGTTCCCGATGCCCCGCGCGGGCCCGTGCGGCTGGACGCGTACTCCAACCCCATCCAGAACGTCTACATCCGCCGGGTGGAACGGCGCGGAGGGTTGCTGCAGAACACCGTTCTCTTTACCTATCCCAACGTGTCCCAGTTCTGGACGTACGCGCCGGAAGAATTTTTGAAGCAACCAGTCTACAGCCGCGACTACCCACCACTGCGGCCGTAGCGACATGGAGACTGACCACACCACGTGAGGGGTGAGCGCAGTGAGGCGGAAGCTCGGAGTGCACATGGCATTAGCGGGACTGCTCGTGATCCTCGCACTGCCGTCTGGGACGGGCCAGGCCCAAATGGGGCCGATTCGGATTGGGGCCACGTGGCCGCTGACCGGACCGATCGCCGCGAGCGGCAAGGACATGCTCAACGGGTGGGAGCTCTTCCTCAGCGATGCCCACAACACGATCGCCGGCCGTCCCGTCGAGTTCATCATGGAAGATTCCGGCGGGGTGCCGGCCAACACGCTCACCAAGGTCCGCAAGTTGGTGGAGCGGGATCACGTGCACCTGCTGGTTGGGGCAGGGTTGTTGGCCTCCGAAGGGTATGCGGTGCGGGACTACATCGTGCAGTCGCAGACCCCGCTGTTGTTCGGCGTGGTGTCGGCAGACGATCTGACGCAGCGGCAGCGCGCGCCCTACCTGTTGCGTGTGGGCTGGACGAGTAGCCAGCCGTCGCACCCCTTTGCCGATTACATCTTCGGCAGCTTCAAGTACCGCCGGATCGCGATGATCGGTAACGACTACGCGTTCAGCTACGAGGTGACCGGGGGATTCCACCGGCGTTTTGAGGAGCTGGGGGGCTGCATTGTGCAGAAGATCTGGGTGCCTCTCAACACCCCCGATCACAGTCCCTACGTGTCTCAAATCCGTCGCGACGTGGACGCCGTCTTTGCCAACTTCGTCGGGGCGGATGTGATCCGGTTTGTCAAACAGTACGACGAGTTCGGCCTGAAGGGGCGTCTCCCGCTCATCGGGGGCGGCCTGCTCTCCGACGAGAGCCTGCTGCGCAGTATGGGCGATGAGGCGATTGGGAACATGTCTGCGCTGCACTGGAGTGCCGCGCTCGACCGGACCGAGGCGAAGCAATTCGTGGCCATGTACACGGCGAAGTACGGCACGGCGCCGTCGTACTATGCCGAGGGGCTGTATACCACGGGACGGTGGTTGGAAGCGGCGGCACGCCGCGTGCGAGGCAACGTGGAGAACAAAGATGCCTTCATGGACGCGGTGCGGGGCGTCGAACTTTATAACGCTCCCCGCGGTCCCCTGAGAATGGACAAGTATCAGAACCCCATCGAAAACATCTACGTCCGTCGGGTGGACAAGGTGGGCGGCACCCTGGTGAACTCGGTGATCTACACGTTTCCCGCCATCTCGCAGTTCGGCTCCTACAAACCGGAGGAGTTTCTGGCGAACCCGGTCTACTCGCGGGATTACCCGCCGCTCCGACCGTGCAAATAGATAGAGAGGACAGAAACGTGGACGGAGCCGGCGGCGGGGGATGGTGCCTGGCGCTGGACGCAGTCGCCAAGACGTTTGGAGGCCTGCGGGCGGTGGACGGGGTCAGTTTGCAGGTCCGCGCGGGCGAACGACGGGCGATCATCGGTCCTAACGGCGCGGGCAAGACGACGCTGTTCAACCTCATTAGCGGGGAGCTCCCGGTGACGTCGGGCCGGGTGGTCCTGTTTGGGCGGGATATTACCGCCCTGCCGAGCTTCCGCCGCACTGGGCTCGGGATGGGGCGGACCTACCAAATCACTAACCTCTTCCCGCAGCTCACCGTGCAAGAGAACGTCGTCTTGGCGCTGCTGGGTACGCACTCTCGTAAGTTCGTGATGCATCGGCCCGTCCTCGGTGATCGGGATCTTGTGGACCAGGCCCAACACCTGCTGCGCGGCGTCGGCCTGAAGGACAAAGGCGACGTGACCCTCACGCGACTTGGCTATGGGGAGCAACGCCAAGTCGAACTCCTCCTGGCTCTGGCCAGCAAGCCCACGATGCTTCTCTTGGATGAGCCTACCGCGGGGTTGTCCCCGGCCGAGCGGCGCGGGCTGGCTCAGAGCATCCGCGACCTGGACCCCTCGATCACGGTGTTGCTGATCGAGCACGACATGGACGTGGCCTTCGAGGTCGCCGAACGAGTCAGCGTGCTGCACCTCGGCCGCGTGCTGGCCGAGGGCACGCCCGATGAGATCCGGGCCGATCACCAAGTGCAGCAGATCTACTTGGGCACGGGACACTGACGGCCGCGGAGCGAGAATACCCGATGTACAGCGGCGGCGAGCGGATCGGAGGCGATCCCCTCCTCGTCGTGGACGACATTCACACCTACTACGGGGAAAGCTATGTATTGCAGGGGGTCTCGTTGCAGGTGCGGCGGGGACACATAGTCGCCGTCCTCGGTCGAAACGGCATGGGCAAGACCACGCTGATTCGCTCCGTCATCGGGTTCACTCCGCCCCGGCGCGGGCGGATCCTCTACGGGGGGACGGATATCACCCGACGCCCCAGTGAACAGATTGCAAGACTCGGGGTGGGGCTGGTGCCGCAGGGACGGCGCATCTTTCCATCTCTCACGGTGCAGGAAAACTTGATGGTGGGCGCGCGGCGCCGCAACGGCGACGGCTGGACCCTCGATCGCATCCACACGCTGTTTCCGCGTCTGCGGGAGCGCAGTCATTACCGCGGCAATCGGATCAGTGGGGGCGAGCAGCAAATGCTCGCGATCGGCCGCGCGCTGATGGCCAACCCTCAGTTCCTTTTAATGGACGAACCCTCCGAAGGCCTCGCTCCCCTCTTGGTTCAGGAACTGGGAGGAGTCTTCGCCCAGCTCAAGCAGGAGGGCCTGTCCTTCTTGCTTGTGGAGCAGAACTTCCGACTGGCGTTGACGGTCGCTGATCGCGTCTTTGTGCTCAGCAAGGGGCGGGTCGTCTTCGAGGGGACACCCTCTGAGCTGGAGCAGTCGACCGAGACCCGCCAGCGGTATCTCGGTGTGTAGCGTGTCGGACCGCCAACACAGCCCATGGTGCGGCGCGGGAAGTAGAACGAGGAGAGGCGCATGAAGAGCATGGCCGTGGTCGCGTTCGGCGAACCGCTCGTGCCCCGCGAAGTCGCCATGCCCCAGCCGCGGGCGGGCGAAGTCGTCGTCAAGGTGCTGGCCTGCGGTGTATGCCGCACGGATGTGAAGATTGTGAGCGGGCAGATGCCTTTCTCGCACACGCAGCACCTGCCCCACATCCCCGGCCACGAGATCGCCGGCGAGATCGTGTCCCTCGGCCCCGGGGTTAGCGCTACGCTCGGCCAGCGGGTCGTGGTCTTCAACTACTGGGGATGCGGCCGCTGTCCATACTGCCTCGCCGGTCAAGAGAACCTGTGTGATAACCTGCTCGGGTTTGTGGGATTCACAACGCCGGGGGGCTTTGAGGAGTTTTTGGCCGTCCCCGCGAGCCATGTGCTGCCCGTTCCTCCTAACGTCACTGCGGTCGAAAGCGCGGCCATGTCTTGTGCGTTAGGAACCGGGTATCACGCGGTCGTGACGCGGGGGCGCGTGCAGGCAGGGGAAACCGTGGTGGTCTTGGGGGCTGGCGGCGTCGGTCTCCACGCCCTGCAGTTTGCCCGGGTCGCCGGCTGCCGGATCGTCGCGGTCGATATCAACCAATCCAAGCTGGATGCAGCGCGCTCTATCGGGACTGACGAAGCTCTCCTCCTCCAGGAGGCACAACCCCGCGTGCGCGAGATGACCGGGGGGCGGGGTGCCGATCTTGTCATTGATTGTGTCGGGAACGGTGAAGCCACCCAAAATGCCCTGGGGCTGGTCCGCAAGGGAGGCCGGATCGTGCAAGTCGGCTATACGACTGATGCGACACACTTTCCCCGCCTGCCCACCGATGCGGTGGCTCTGCGCGAGGTCAGCCTGATCGGAGCGCGCTACATCACGCGACCGGAACTGGCCCGCGCCATCGAGTTGGTCAGCCGGGGGCTCGTCCGTCCCGTGATTTCGGATGTGATGGACTTCTCTCAGGCGAATGAGGCGCTCGCGCGCGTGCGCGCGGACGAGGCTGTAGGGCGGATCGTCTTGCAGGTGGCTCGATGAGCTCGATGCATGAAGGGTGGGCCCCGGGACCGTTTGCGGCCGACTACGAGCAGCGAGTCAACCTCGACGCCCTCCGGCGCAAGCGTCTCGAGCGCGCCCGGGAGGCGATGGCCGCAGGGGGGCTGGACGCCCTCTTGGTCTGGAAGAATGAGAACACCCGGTACTTGACCAGCCTGCGGCCGCAGCTGATCGCCGGCAAGAGTGGGTTGCTAAACGGCGTGCTCCTGGCAGAGGGCGATCCCATTCTATTCGCTTCGGGGGGCGACGCCGACCGAGCGCGCCAGCACATGCCGTGGCTGGAGGAAGTGCATGCGATTCCGATCCTTGAAGAGCGTGGGTTGATAGCCCACTTTACCGACACGATTCTGGAAGACGTGGTCCGCCAGCACCGCCTGCACCGTGCGCGTATCGGCGTCGACCTGGTCAGCCAGGGGCTGCATGATGCACTGCGCGCGCGCTTCCCCGACATCCACTGGGTGGACGGGGATGCCGTGATGCACGCCGCCCGCCTGATCAAACTACCCGAAGAGCTGGCCCTCATCGAAGAGGCCGTGGCCATCGCGGAAGCGGTCACCCAGACGGCGATCGACTACGTGCGGCCGGGCGTGCGGGAGATTGAGATCGCTGCGGAAGCGATGCGCGTCCTGTTTCGTCTCGGCGGCGAGTACGCCCATGTCACTTCGCCCTTCGTCGCCTCGGGCGAGAGGATGTCCCCTCCCACGCGGTTGGCGACCGACAAAGTAGTCCGCCACGGGGATGTCGTCTTCATCGATATCGGTGCGATGTGGAATGGCTACTTCGCCGATATGGGACGCACCGTAATCTGCGGCGAGCCGTCCTCTGAGCAGAAGCGGGTCTTTCGAGCCGTGCACGAGGCTCATGGCGCCGGGATCGAGGCCATGCGTCCCGGGGCGACGACCGCACACGTGACCAAGGTCATCCGCCAGACCGCGGCCTCCCATGGGCTGGCGGAGCACTTCCTGACGTTATTCATCGGCCACGGAATCGGGGTGGGGTCCAACGAACCGCCGTACATCGGCGAGCCCTTCCCCGGCGCGGCAGCGGTGACCCTCGAACCAGGGATGGTCTTCGCCATGGAGCCCTTGATCTGGGTCCCCGACGTCCCAGGGGGTGGGGGCGTCCGACTCGAGGACATGGTGCTGATCACTGAAGACGGACCGCATCGGCTCTCGCGTCTTCCCTACGACCCGCAGTTGTTAGGCGCGTAAGCGCGCTGCAGTGACGCCGTCGCCGGAGGCAGGAGCATGACAGAAATCTTCGTGACCCAGCCCGTCCCTGAGCGCGCCCTCAGTCGCCTCCGCGAGGTGGCCACCGTTCGCGTGTTCCCCGATACGTTGCAGATCGTCCCGTATGATCGCCTTCGTGAGGAAGCCAGTCGCAGTGACGTCTTGTACTGTCTTCTGCACGATCGGGTGGATGCCGGGATCATCGGCGCGGGCTCGCGGTTGCGTCTCATCGCATCATCCGCCATCACGCCCACGCACGTCGATGTCGCGGCGGCGACGGCGCGCAAGATCCCGGTCACGCACATCCCCAATATCGTCGCCGACGCCACGGCCGACCTGCAGTGGGGATTACTCGTGGCCACAGCCCGCCGCATCGTCGAAGCCGACCGCGCGCTGCGGCGCGGGACGTTCCCCGGCGCCCAGTCGATGCACTTCGTCGGGGGCGAGATCCATGGGGCGACGCTGGGGACGATTGGCCTGGGGGCCATCGGGAGCCGCATCGCCGGTCGGGCCCGGGCGTTTGGGATGCGGGTGCTCTACACCAAGCGCCACCGGCTCGCCCCAGAAGAAGAGCGCCAGATGGGGGTCGAGTTCCACGCGTTGGAGGCGTTGCTCCACGACAGCGATTTTGTGGTAATCAATGCGACCTTCTCGCCGGACACGCGTCATCTCATCGGGGCTGCCCAGCTCGCGATGATGAAACCCACGGCCTATCTCATCAACACCGCTCGCGGCCCCATTGTGAATGAAGCCGCGCTGGTCGACGCACTGCGCGGGCGGCGCATCGCCGGGGCGGGATTGGACGTCTACGAGAATGAGCCGCAGGTGCACCCAGGTCTGCGGGATCTGGAGAACGTCGTGCTGACGCCACACATCGGCAGTGCCGACCGGGCCACGCGCGAGCGCGTGGCGGCGATCGTTGCCGACAACATTCTGGCTTTTCTGCGGGGGCAGCGTCCTCCGAACGTCTACAATCCGCAAGTTTTCGCAAGTGAGTCATCGTAATGTGGGCGCAGGTCGTGCACCAATGGGGCCAGGAGGTGGTTTACGAGCAGGTGCCCGATCCCGTGCCCAAACCCGATGAGGTGTTGATTCGGGTCGAGGCGTGCGGGGTCGGGCGCACGGTGCTCAACTACATCGGCGGGCAACTCGGCGCGCGGCCCGAGCAGTTGCCGCGCATTCCCGGACACGAAGTTGTGGGCGTGGTCGTCCAGGCCGGTGATGCGGTCCGCGACATCCGCGCGGGCGACTCTGTCGTGGCGTACTTTTACCTCGTCTGCGGCATCTGCGATTTCTGCCGGCAATCGCACGAGCCGCTGTGCCGGAACTTCGCTGGCAATGTCGGGGTGGCGCGCGACGGGGGCTACGCCGAGTACCTCGTCCTGCCGGCCGTGAACGCGCTCCCCCTCCCAGGCGGTATCTCCCCCGTGCAGGCGACGGTGATTCCGGATGCGGTCGCGACCCCGTACCACGTCTGCCGCCGGGCGGGCATTGGGCCGGGGGATGTTGCGGTGATCTTCGGGGCCGGGGGCGGAGTGGGGATCCACATGATTCAGATGGCGCGGGTCTTCGGCGCCGATCCCATTGCGGTCGATCTGGGGGATCCCAAATTACAGGCCGCGCGCTCAGCCGGTGCGGTCGCAGCGATTGACTTCACTGCGGCGGATTTTGCCGCCCAAGTGCGGACCGCTGCCCCGCGGGGGGTGACCGTCGCGATTGACTTCGTGGGTCAGCCGGACACTCTCGCCCGCGCCCTCGAGATCCTGGACCGCCGCGGCCGATTGGTCGTCCTGACCACCTTTCCGGGCGTGACGTTTCCCGTCAGCCCGAGGCAGATGGTGCTGACGGAGTTGACGATTTTCGGGTCGCGCTACGCCTCGCGATGGGAAGTCGCCCAGGCCGCCCGCCTGGTCGCCGAGGGAAAGATCACCCCCGTAGTGTCGGAGGTCGTGCCGTTGGCTGACGTGGGGAGGTTGCACGATCGGCTGCGCCGCGGCCTCCTAATCGGGCGCGGGGCCGTCGTCCCCGCAGCCCAGTGATGGTCGACCTCGCGCTAGAGGGCGGAACTCTCGTCACACCCGATGGCGAAGTCCCCATGCACCTCTACATTGACGGCGGACGTGTCGTCACCCTCAGCGTGCAACGCATATCGGCCCGCCGGACCCTCGATGTGACGGGACTGCACATCCTCCCCGGGATGGTGGATGCCCACGTCCACTTCATGGACCCGGGCGCCACGGAACGAGAAGACTTCATCTCAGGCAGTGCCGCAGCCGCCACGGGCGGCGTCACGACCGTCATCGAGCACACCCACGCGCATCCCATTTATGATGTGCATGACCTGCACGCGAAAGCTGACCACATGCGTCAGCGGTCGCTTGTGGACTTTGGGCTCGCTGCACACGTGCGGGCAGACCGGCTGGAGGCCATTCCCGATGTCTGGGCGGCAGGCGCGCTGTACCTCAAGGCGTTCACCTGTACGACGCATGGGATCACGGGCCTCCTGCCTCCCGACCTCGTGCAGGTGTTCCGCACCATCGCGGCGGCGGGCGGCATCTGTCTCGTGCACTGCGAGGATGAGGGCATCACAGCGGCGGCGGAGCGGGTGCTGCGTGAGGCCGGCCGCGCCGACTTCGGCGTGATCCCCCTCTGGCGGTCGCGCGAGGCCGAGTGGGTGGCCGTAAACACCGTTGCGCTCCTCGCTCGCGTGACCGGCGCGCGGGTGGTGATTGCCCACGCCAGCAACGCCCAGACAGTCGACCTCGCCGTGCGCGAGCAGCAGGCGGGAGGGACGGTGTGGGTCGAAAGCTGCCCGCAGTACTTCTACTTGCGCGAAGACGAAGTCCTGACGCTTGGCCCCTTTCGAAAATTCACGCCGCCCGCGCGCGCCCGCACCGCTTCCGATGTAGACGAGATGTGGGCGCGCCTCCGGCGAGGCGACATCGCCTACATCGCCACCGACCACGCGCCCGCCACCCGCGCTCAAAAGGAGGCCGGTGACATCTGGCACGTGCACTTCGGACTTCCTGGTGTCGAGACCACCCTGACGATGCTGCTGACGGCGGTCAACGAGGGACATCTTGCCTTGTCGCGTCTCGTGCAGGTGACGGCGGAGATGCCGGCACGGCTGTACGGGCTCTATCCCCGGAAGGGAACGCTGCAGGTCGGCGCCGACGCCGACGTCGTCCTCGTCGATCTGACAAAAGAGCGGACGCTGCGCGACCAGGATGTCGTCTCGAAAGCCGGGTGGACGCCGTATGCCGGGCGGCGGGTGCGGGGTCTGGTGGTCGCGACCTTCGTGCGGGGCCAGCAGGTGGCCGCCGACGGCCGGCCCACGGGCTCACCTGGCTGGGGCCAGTGGCTCACCCGTGTCCCGGCGCCTGCGCCCGCTCGATGACGGTCCTCGGAGGCGTGGACTCGTGAGATCACGTCCCCGTCGGGCGACGCGCGCCCACAAGCGGACCGCGGACTCGCAACAAAAGTCCGTTCTGGCCCACGGGATGCGCACTGACTTTGATGTGCCGATCCGTCTAGACGATGGCTTCGTCGTCCGAGCCGATGTCTTCCGTCCGCCACAGGCGGGCCGCTATCCCGTCATCCTCAGTTACGGGCCCTATGCGAAGGGGCTCCCATACCAAATGGGGTACCCCGATCAGTGGAAGGCTCTTATCGGGAGCTTTCCGGAGGTCGCCGCAGCGTCGACCTGTCGGTATCAGAACTGGGAAGTCGTCGACCCCGAGCGGTGGGTCCCGGATCACTACGTGTGCGTGCGCGTGGATTCGCGGGGCGCAGGACGGTCCCCGGGGGCGTTGGACATCTTTTCGCCGCGTGAGACGCGCGACTACTACGAGTGCATCGAGTGGGCGGCCCGCCAGTTCTGGAGCACGGGCCGAGTGGGATTGAACGGGATCTCCTACTACGCGGTCAATCAGTGGCTCGTCGCGGGCATCCAGCCTCCGCACCTAGCCGCGATGTGCGCGTGGGAGGGGGCCGCCGACTACTATCGTGACTGGCACCGACACGGCGGCATTCTCTGTACTTTCACCCGGTCGTGGTTTGACGCTCAAGTGAGGACCATCCAACATGGCATCGGCTCGCGCGGGGCGGTGAATCCGAATACGGGGGAGTTAGTCGCCGGGCCCGAGACATTGCCCGACTACGCCCTCGCCCAGAACCGAGTCGATCCCTTCCAACGTGCTCTGATGTCTGAACTCGACTGCCCGTGGTATCGGGAACGTTCCGCGGACTGGTCGGAGGTGAAGGTGCCGTTTCTCTCCGCCGGCAACTGGGGCGGTCAGGGGTTGCACTTGCGCGGGAATGTCGAGGCGTTTGTGCGAGCGGCGTCAGCGCAGAAGTGGCTGGAAATTCACGGGCTGGAGCACTGGACGCATTTTTCCACCAACTATGGCCTGGCGCTGCAGAAACGATTCTTCGATCACTTCCTCAAAGGGCAGGACAACGGGTGGGATCGGGAGCCCCGGGTGCGCCTGAACATTCGCCACGTCGACGGGTTCGTCGAGCGGGCGGAACATGAGTGGCCACTCGCGCGCACCCGCTGGATGAAGCTGCACCTCAATCCCATCCAGCGCAGTCTCGATCGGCATCCACTGACCGCCCGCAGTGCGGTGGAGTATGCGGCGCTCTTTGAGCGAGTGTCCTTCCGGACTCCGGCGTTCACTGAGGAGACAGAGATCACGGGCCCCTTAGCCGCCAAGCTCTTCATCGCGTCGACCACGAGCGATGCAGATGTGTTTGTGGTGCTGCAACTGTTCGATCCGACCGGGGGTGAGGTCACCTTCCCCGGCGCGGTGGAGCCGCGGGCCCCGATTGCGCAGGGCTGGTTGCGAGCGTCGCACCGCAAGCTGGACCCGAGTTTGTCCATGCCCTATCGCCCCTTTCACTCCCACGATGAGATTCAGCCGCTGACGCCAGGACGCATGTACGAGGTCGAGGTCGAGATCTGGCCCACCTGCATCGTCGTTCCGGAAGGCTACACACTGGCGCTCACAGTCCAAGGCCGGGACTTTGAGCGCGATGCGCCCAGTAAGCGATTAGGTCCGTGGGAAGGGCTGCGGGGATCCGGACCGTTCCTCCACAGCCACCCCTGGGATCGACGCCCTGAGGTCTATGCCGGCCGCGTCACGGTCTACGGTGGGGGGCTGTCGGATTCTCATCTGTTAGTGCCGGTCATCTCAGGAGAACTTCCTTAACGCTTCTCCGCTCCGTCACACCGACTCACGTGCTGGAATCGACCGTCCGCCCTGATCCGCCCGGTCCATGGAGTGGCAGGCCCAGCCTGCCGTGTCGCCCGCATCGCGGTGGGTGCCAGGTGATACGCGAAGGATGATCGGGGGTAGACGCTGAACGGGGGCTGTGATGAGCACAGCACGAAACCCAACACTTGAAGCGGGGCGTGGTGCGATCAGCCGGCATGCCTGGAAAGAGGGGTTTGATTTCCTCTCTCAGGCCGATCGCGCGGAGGCCCTGGGTCCAGAGGACTTGGAGCGCTTGGCTGAAGCGGGCTGGTGGACGGGGCAGATGTCAGCCAGCATCGAGGTGAGAGAACGCGCCCACCGCGCGTATCTTGACGCCGGAAACCCCTGTCGGGCAGGTTACCACGCCATATTCTTATTTCGGGATTACGGCAGTAAGGGCGAAGGCACCGTGGCCCGGGCATGGTTGAACAGGGCCGAGCGTTTGTTGGTTCACCAACCCGAATGCGTGGAGACGGCCTGGTTCGAAAGGACTCAAACAGTCTTCGCGTTGGAAGGGCTCCATGATCTAGACACCGCATTGGTCCACGCCCGGCGGTCCCTGGAGATGGCAACACGTCTGGGGGACCGTGACCTGATGGCCCTCGGCCTGCATGATCAAGGGCGGATTCTCGTGGCCATGGGTCGGGTCGAAGAAGGAGTCGCGATGATGGACGAAGCCACCGTCGCGGCCCTCGCCGGCGAACTCGCACCCTTTCCGACCGCGGCTATCTACTGCAATACGATAACATCGTGTGAGGGATTGGCGGACTACCGCCGGGCCGGGGAGTGGACTGAGGCTGCGAAACGATGGTGTGAACGCCAGGCTATTACAGGTTTCCCTGGGATGTGTCGCGTTTATCGCGCGGAGGTCATTCGCCTGCGGGGCGCCTGGGCGGAAGCCGAACGGGAAGCCCAACGCGCCTACGAGGAACTCAAAGAGTTCAATGTGGAGGCCGCGGCGGGCGCTCTCTACGAGATGGGCGAGATCCGGCTGCGCATGGGGGACTACGCGGCGGCCGGGGAGCTGTTCCGGCAGGCCCACGAACTTGGGCGCGATCCCCTGCCTGGCCTCGCGATGGTCCGCTTGGCCCAGGGCAAAGGCGATGCGGCGCTCACCTTGATTACGACGGGACTCGCCGATGAGACGCGCGATCGTTTCCACAGAGCGAAGCTCCTGCCGGCGTTGGTCAGCATCGCCACGGCTAGCGGCGATCGCACGGCGGCCGCGGCAGCGGCCATAGAGCTTGAGGAGATCGCGCGGGCTTACGGGACTCCAGCGTTGGAGGCGACTGCGGCGTGTGCTTATGCGACCGTCGCCTTGGCGGCCGGCGATCCGACGACCGCACGACCCCACGTCAAACGCGCCGTGCAGCTGTGGCAGACCGTCGACGCACCCTATGAGACAGCTCTCGCCCGGCTGCTGCTGGGCGAGGCGTGTCAGGTCGAAGGGGATGTAGAGACCGCCGCCCTGGAGCTCGAAGCGGCGAGGACAGCGTTCGAGCGGCTAGGCGCAGTTCCTGATGCCCAGCGAGCCACGCAGCTCCTCGCGGGCGTCACCACGGGGCTGAGGCCGGTGACGCAACCTGAGATCAAGACCTTCATGTTCACCGATATGGTCAAGTCGACATCGCTGGTGGACGCGATCGGGGACCACGCCTGGCAGGACGTGTTGCGATGGCACGATCAGACCCTGCGCACGCTGATGGCGCGTCATGGGGGCGAAGAGATTGACCACGCGGGAGATGGGTTCTTCATCGCCTTCGGCAGCGTCCAGGAGGCCGTGGCATGCGCGATCGATATTCAGCGCACTCTCGCCGAGCACCGGCGCACGCACGGATTCGCCCCGCAGATCCGCATCGGTCTGCATGCGACGTCTGCGCTCCGCAGGGGGAAGGGATTTTCGGGCAAGGGTGTGCACCTGGCCGCACGTCTTATGGCACAGGCGGGGCCTGACGACATCCTGGTCAGTCATGCGAGCCTGCAGGGAGTGCGCGTTTTAACTTCTGAGCCCCAGACCCTCAGTCTGCAGGGATTTGCCGATCCTGTTGTGGCGGTCTCCGTGCGGTGGCGTCCTTAACTGTAAGCTGAAAACGCGGCATCGGCCCTCCGGAGTCGACGGGACAGCGTGCGCATGATCTGCTTGGTGATCAACGGCGCGTCCGCCAGCAGCGCCCAGAACTCCCGGTCCCCGATGACGAGCAAGTGCATCGGCGTGGAGGCCTCCACGGTGGCCGATCGCGGGCCGCCGTCGATCAAACTCATTTCTCCGAAGAACTGACCCGCCCCAAGGTTCTCCGTGCGTCCTTGCGGGGTCTTCACCAAGGCAGTTCCCTCGAGAATTACAAAGAGCTCTCGGCCGGTTTCTCCGGCGACCGTCAACCGCTTGTTCGCAGCAACCTCGACTTCCTCCGCGAGGCGCGCGATTTGCCCCAATTGGCGCGGCGAGAGGCCCTCGAAGAGGGGGATGCCCTGGAGCAGTTTCACTTTCGCAGACGCAGACCGCCACAGCGGCATATCGCAAACCCCCAGCGTTACCGATTCATCCAGCCGACAATTGGCACTCCATCATTCCGCCCGCATGCGCGCATCCCTGCTCGATGCTGGAAAGGGTGGGGTGAGACTCGACGGGGTCTGTAAGATTAGGGCTTCTTGGCGGTGGCGAGAACGTGTTGGGGGCTGGCGAGGTAGGCACCGGCTGCCATGAGGCGGCGTTGCAACTGGGCGATCAGGGCGGGACTGGTCGCGATCCGCGTGGGGGTAGTGGCCGAGGAGATGGCGAGGACAGCGGCCTCGCCCGCGGCCTCCCCCATCGACATGCCCGTGGGAATCATGCGCAGCGACCCCGCGGCAGCGTAGCGTGCGCTTACAGGTTTGCCCACGACCATCAGGTGGTCGACGCGCAGGGGGACGAGAATGCGAAACGGGATGGCATACACCCGCCGGGAGACCCGATACGGGTTCATCTGCCCTTTGCCGTACGGGTGGAGATCAATGGGATAAGACGCGACGGCGATCCGGTCGGGAAAGTCGCGGCTTTCGCGGATATCTTCTGCCGACATCTGGTACAACCCGTCGATGTGTCGTGTTTCCCGCACATACAGGCGCGGGGCCGCGTCGACCAGGGTCGCCTGCGCAAACCCCGGGATGCTCGCCTGCAAGAAGCGGACAACGGATGGCAGTTCCTTCACCGCCTGCGCGTGGGCCTCGCTCAGCGACGTCGGATTCGTACCATCCACATCGTAGATCTGCAGCGCGTTGACCAGCACCGTCCCGTCGCTTTGCCAGCCGAGGTTCAGATCATACAGCCCCATGCGCGGATTGCGCGGCACGTACCGCCAGGCAATGCGGCTGAAACCCCAGATGTACCGACCGCTCACGCCGCCGATGTGCCCCGGTTTTTCGAACGCAGCGATGTAGCGGCGGATGGTCTCATAGTCCACGCCCTTAAGGCGGAAGATAAGCGTGGCCGCCTGTTGGCGCCGGTCCAGCCCGGTCTCTTCGCGACCGACGCGATACGGCACGCCGCTGGCGACGGCCAAGGAGGCATCATCTGTCGCGTCGATGAGTTGGTCCGCGGTCACGCGTTGGGTCCGCCCGCCAGCGGTCAGGACAATCCCTGTGAGGATGCCATCAGACACCAGAGGCGACGGCACGCTGGTGTGCGTCACGACGGTGAGGGTGCGCTGCGCGCCGACGAGGTCTGCGAATGCCTTCCGAGCGGCTTTGATGTCGTAGGTCTGGCCGATCTTTTTGTGGACTTGGGCAAAGATCCCGCGAGTCAGGGGAAGCCCATCGGGCCCGCGGTTGAGGTCGAGCATGTTCAGCCACGCGAGGGTGATGTCGCCGCCGATCTCCTCCCCTGGTTCGACCAGGAGGGTCGTCATCCCGGCGCGCGCAGCTGCGACGGCTGCGGCGATGCCCGCGGGGGATCCACCGACAACCAGCACGTTGACATGGGTCGGGATAGGCCGTTCTGCGCCAGCACCCGGCAAGGCCGCGAGGAGCACGGCTAGAACCACGCTTATAGGAAGGATCGGACGTCTAAGCATTATTGTGCGACCGTGGCCATATGGGCCCTGTTTTAACACAAGCGCCCTTGCAACGTCCAGCGTTCCGTCGACGCTCCTATAGCGGATATGCCCACCGGCGGCTCCCGTGACGCAGGGGAATGCGCTGCGTCCGATGGGCCGTATAATATGGAGCAGAGAGTGAGCATGTTCAATAGGAAGGAGGAGATGGGAATGTCGGACCGAGTAGGGTTTGTGGCCGGACTGATGATGGGCACGCTGGTGGGAGTAGGGTTGGGGATTCTGCTTGCCCCTCGAGCCGGGCAAGAGACCCGGGAGCAACTGAAGGGGAAGGCGCAAGTGGTCGGAGAGCGGCTCAAGACCACCGCCGCGGCGATGGGCGGTCGCATGCGTGAGGATGCGGCTGAAATCGCGTCCAAAATGAAGCAGACGATCGACCAGGATGATCTCCTGAATCGGTTGGGGCGAAACGGGTAAGAGCCAGCGCACAAAACGTAAGTTGCGGGGGGAGTCGTCAGTCAGCTCCCCCCGCAATGTTTGTCTGGGCACGCTGGCCGCCACCGTCGAGGGGAGGGAGCCGGGTTCAGGGCCATATATATTGACAATCTTCGCAATTATCCCCTTTCGGGCAGTACCGAACGTTCGTCCGCTTATTTTCATAATCGCCGCACCGCTTTAAAACCGCTTGCACATGACTACTATTCGGTGATATGCAGGCGGCCCGTCGCGGCTTTGAGAGGGCCGCGTCCTAACCGCTAGACGATGGGGCCGTTCTATCTACCTTTATGCATGCCAGCAAGCAGGAACCCCGCCTGGCGCAGAGAAGCGAGTACATCGAGGCCCGGCGATAACTCGATAAAATACTCAGTCGGCGCGACTACGTAGCTTGGGGGCTGGTTATTCACTTGGTCCGGTTTAACTGGCTCCTGACAACGATGAATGGATCGTGCATCGTATCCGAGTCGCCGGGGTTCCGGTACGGCTATCACTCAGACGCATCAAGGAATGCCGCGATCTCGTCAGCCATCTCTCCGCCGCCAGCGACCAGGACCATGGGGTATCCCTTCTCATTATAGATAATCTCCCAATAGATAATCTCCCACGATTGCGTGAGCAGGCGCTTAGCCTATTCTACCTGCGCCGACGATGGGTTGTGTTCCACTCTCGCATGGTCACCGCTTCCCTCCAGGAATCACCCTAAGGCCTCTAGAAGCCCGTGGGGCATGTTCCGTCTGGGCAGGAGTCCCATCATCACGCTCTTGGAACCATCCCAGACGCCAGTAGGCCATCAGCCGCCCGGAGTAGTGTGGGCATTTGTCAACGGGCACACCATCACGGTAGGCACGTCGGTCAATCTCCATGACTTTCTCCATTTCCTCGATCTCAGGGGTGATCTGGCGACGGTTGCAGAAGAAACCCGTTGCCTCCGAGGAAGAATCCAAAACGCCGGTAGGTGCAGAATAGCTGTGGAGGGCGTGCCTGAGAGGCCGAAAGGGCCTGGACCACGCGCTGGCGGACCAGGCGCGCACGATTCGCATCCCTGGTCCAGGTAGACGGTGGTGCGTACTACCTTCCCATCGTCTCGGGGGTTCGAATCCCTCCCCCTCCGCTCATTGTCGCATGCCCGTGATATGACCGCCGCACTCGGAGAAAACTCTATGGCCGGTCGGAAGAAGAAATCGCTAGTTCGTTCCGGTGAACCAAAGCAGAAAACGCGCAAGGGATTGGAGATCCCAGTTCCCATGCGTGCGGAGTTCTTTGGTCCACTGGCAGAGGCCACTAGGAAGAAACCTCCTGAACGGCGCGGGAAAGCACGGCGTTGAAAATCCCGCGAGGATTGGCCCGGTTGTTGTAACGGAACGTGAACTCGTCCAAGTAATGCTGGAGGTACTTGGCCGAGACGCCATGATAGACCCCGCTGATTCCGTTTTTCACCAGCGCCCAGAAGCCGTCAATCGTGTTCGTGTGGGCGTCTCCTTGGACGTACACCTTCGCCGCGTGGTGGACGCGCTTGTGATCATATCCGGCCTTCTTCAGTCCGGTGTACGCCGGGAGTTCGTCGGTGTACACAGCAGAAGCAGGCAAGATATGTTGCCGCACCAAGGGCACCAGCGCGTCTGCCATGCCCTGGGGCAAATGAAGGGCACGGACCTTTCCGCCACGCTGCCCTTGACGCATCGAAGTTCTTCGATATACACTTACCTACGGTGGAGGGATAGTTCCGACAATCTTCGATTAATCCGGTAGGCTGCGGTCTGGAGGGGATTCCGCGATGGCTTCCCACACTCTGACGATTCAGCGCAAGTGTTGCGATGACGATTGTATGGCCACCGTCGCATCCACCCGCTTTGATGAGACCGCAATTCAAGGACCATCCACAGCGTTCAACGCTTTGGGCGACGAGATCCGGCTGAAGATCATTCACCTGCTCGCCCAGCATGAGTCCCTGTGCGTCTGCGAGCTGCAACAAGCATTTGACGTCGAACAACCCACGATCTCTCACCACTTGAAGATCCTGCGTGAAGCGAACCTGGTAGACGTCCAGCGCCGGGGCACCTGGGCGTACTACTCTTTGCGCCGGGATGCTCTCAAAGCGCTGACGCGCACGTTGCTCGACGTCGTCTAACGAGACTCATTGACTCTCATCGATGTAGTCCTCGGAGGCGCTTATGGCAGTTGCTGTGCGGGCCGCAAAAGGAGGTGATCTGCTCTCTATCCGCTCGCTTTTGACCTCGCTCGAACTGACCGTTGCCGGAGTCGGTCAGCACCTGGAACATTTCCTGGTGGTCGAAGACGCAGGGAAGATCGTTGCGTGTGCGGGTCTGGAGACCTACGGGTTCCACGCCTTTCTACGCTCGGTCGCCGTGCGCCCGCGGTATCGCGAGCGCGGGTTGGCGACGTCGCTCGTGACCCGATTGATTGACCAAGCGCGCCAGGAGAGATTGCACGCGGTCTACCTCCTGACAACCGCTGCGGAAGCGTACTTTCGGCGCCTGGGCTTCGAGACGATTCCGCGGGAGGCTGTGGATCCCAGCGTAAAGCAATCGGCGGAGTTTGGCGAAGGCGTCTGTGCGACGGCTCGTGCGATGGTCCTTCCCCTGGCGGCTGTCGCCAAGCACTAGCGGTCTCTCGCCCAGCGGAACGTGAGGACGCTGGGCTCGCAGGCGATGTGAAGTAGCACACAGGTCTAATTGGGAAGCCAAAGAGGAGGATGGGCGATGGAGCGGGCGGATGAGATCAGGCAGACGGTGCGGGAGTACTATGCTGAACGCGCATCAGGAGGCAGTTGTTGCGCAGGGACCAATTGCTGCGGCGGGGCGGAAAGCAGCGAGGATCTCTGTGGCTCGTCTTTAGGGTGCGGGACCCCACTCGCGAGCGCGGAGGTCCAGCCAGGTGAGACCGTCGTAGACCTTGGTTCAGGTGCCGGCGGCGATGTTCTGCGCGCCGCACAACAGGTCGCGCCCCATGGGCGGGCCATCGGAGTGGACATGACGCCGGAGATGGTGTGGAAGGCGCGGGAAAATGCCCGGCGAAACAGCGCGGCCAACACGGAATTCTACCTAGGGGAAATCGAGCGCCTGCCGCTTGCCGATGGATCAGCCGATGTTGTCATCAGCAATTGCGTCGTCAACCTCGCCCCCGACAAGGACGCCGTCTTCGGCGAGGCTTTCCGGGTCTTGCGACCCGGCGGCCGCCTCATCGTCGCCGATATGGTGTCCCAGGGGCCCCTGCCAGAGGCGGTTCGCGCCGATCCGGCCGCGTGGGCTGGGTGCATCGCCGGCGCGGCGGAGGTCACGGAGTATTTGGCGACGATTCGCCGGGCGGGATTCGAGCGCGTGGAAACAGTGGCATCTACGCCATCTTCCCCGGGTCAGGTTTTCAGCGTGACTGTGCGCGCGGTGAAGCCGTCGGCCTGATGGGTTGCGGGCTAAGTTTGTGCGCACGGAGAGATCCGATTAGCTGCGTGTACGCGCGCGGAGCTCGTCCCTGATCGCGCGTAATTCCTGATGCGTTTTTCCCGCCGCGGTGGGAAGAGGCCAGTCTTCGGACTTGCCCCGCGCTCCTGTGGGGCACTGATCTAAACATCCGAAGGTGATGACGCGTTGAGCCCGACGAATTAGCTCTGGCGTCACCGTTCGGGGTGTTTTCGGCCCGAGATGAATCCCGATTTCCTCCACTAGGCCCGCGACATCCGGATTGATCGCCCCGGCGGGCTGAACCCCTGCGCTTTCCGCGCGCCATCCGTCAGGAGCCTGCGCGTTGAAGATCGCTTCGCTTAACACGCTGCGAAACGTGTTCTCGACGCACACGAAGAGCACCAATTTGTTATGACCGGATCCGCCATCCACAGTGATCCGATGATGCCCTCTCCGCTGGGGGGACTTCTTTCGCGCCATCGTGCTATCGTTTCGCGTCGTGACCGTCGCGTCCTCCAAACTCGCGGGCCATCTCCCGGGCACGTTCAGCTGCTCGGCTGATCGCGTCGCGGACCGCCAGACCGAATCCCCGATCTTCCAAGACCCCGAGGGCCGCCATCGTCGTCCCGCCGGGGGAGGTAACGCGCCGTCGGAGTTCAGCCGGATCCTCGTGGGACTCCGCCAGCATCCGTGCGGCACCGATCAACGTTTGCACGGCCAGCCGGCGGGCCAAGTCACCCGTCAACCCCAACTCCGTCCCGCCGTGGATCATCGCCTCGATCAAACGATAGACATAGGCCGGCCCGCTGCCTGACAATCCGGTGACGACGTCGAGAACATCTTCGGGGACGAGGACCGTGTCGCCCACGGCGTCAAAGATTCGGGTTGCCGTGCGCATGTGTTCGTCGGTGGCATAAGGACCAGCGGTGAGCGCAGTGGCTGATGCCAGCACCGCAGCGGACGTGTTGGGCATGGCCCGAATCAATGGGACACCAGGCAACTTGGCTTCCAAGACGGCCAGGGGGATCCCGGCGATCACGGAGATAGTAAGCTGGTCGGCGCGTACGGTACCGTCGAGCTCGGCCAGTAGCTGTTGCGTGTCCTTGGGTTTGACGGCCAGGATCAAGACGTTGGCTGCGGCGAGCAAGGCGGGCTTCGTGGGAGTCCCCCGGATGCTGTACCGTGCCTGCAACGCCGCTAGCCGCTCGCGGTTAGAACGATTCGTCGCCCATACGGCCTCGGGCATGACCACATGGCGGCCTAGCAGCCCTTTGATCAGGGCATCCGCCATGTGCCCCGCTCCAATCATCCCGATCACGAGTTGTGACACCAAGCCACCTCCCACAAAACATAAGGCCCCTCCGCCGCAAGGGCGGAAGGGCTTCCGCGGTACCACCTTGATTCTGGCCGTCGCGCAGCACGATGAGCGATGCGAACGGCCAGCTCTCTGGCCCGATTACGGGGGGCGCCCGGTCTACTTCCGCGCTGTCACTGGCCTTCTCATCGGCAACAGCTTGTCGTAGCCCGCTCAGAGGATGGGATCGGAACCTCCTGCGCACCACCTTCCACTCGGTGGGTGATGCTCTCTTCTGCAGGCGCAGTTCCTACAGTCCCCGTCGTCGCGGTGTGCCAGATACTATAGCATGCGTCCCGGACACCTGCAATGCAACGATCTGACTCTGTGGATGAAAAGCGATAATGTCACCGCTGACAATGCGGGCAGAAATAGGTCGTTCGGCCGGCGATGCGAGCAGTCCTCAGGGGGCGGCCACATCGCGGACATCGCGCGTCGTCCTCGCCGCGTGCATTCAGGAATCGGCCCACGGGATGTCCATATTTGGACAGCTGTGCGACGGCCCGCTGCAACACGCGGCGAATCGTTCCATGGAGCCGGCGGATCTCGTCCGGACGGATTCGGTGGCTGGGGTGAGCTGGATGAATCCGCGCCTGCCAGAGGATCTCATCCGCATAGATGTTGCCAATTCCGGCGATGAGGTCCTGACGGAGCAACAGCCCCTTGATCGTGCCCCGTCGGCCTGCCAGGAGTTCACGCCATCGGGAGAGCGTGAAAGCACGCTCGAGCGGTTCGACGCCGAGCCGTTGGAGTGGCCCAAAGTCCTCCTCAGTCTCCACCACATCCATGTGGCCAAAACGCCGTTGGTCTACGAACCGTAACTCGAGACGTCCAAACTGGATGACGACGCGGGTATGCGGGTGGACTGGAGCCAATCGTGGGCCCACCAGGAGGTCGCCGGTCATCCGCAGGTGCGTGACTAATGTCCCGGATGGACGCAACCGGATAAGCAGATACTTCCCGCGGCGGCCAATCTCCACGACGCGGCGGCCGGTCAGATGACGAGCAAATTGCCGGGGAGGCGGGGTGCGAATCGTGGAAGGCGTCAGTAGCCGGACACCGGTGATGCGTCGCCCAATGATCGACCGCCGGAGCATCCGCGCGACCGTTTCCACATCCGGGAGCTCAGGCACGGGGATCTACATCCAATGCTGGCGGCCGCGGTAGATCTCCACGACCGGGCCCGTGGGGTGTCGCCGGCGGTAGTCTTGAAACTGGGCCAGCAGGCGACGGTACCGCCGGTTAGACGATCTCAATTTGCGGTGGGGGATATCCAGCAGAAACTTTTCAACTTTCCACATGTTCCTCCGCTCCAGACGCCAGTCGTAGTTCCTCAGCGCGCCCAGGTCCACCAGCTGGTAGCCAGTGATGCGGCCGGTGAAGTCCACGTAGGGATCGAAATAGCTCCACACCAAATCGCGGATGGTGCGGAACACCGGTTTGCGGCCATGCAGGCCCGCATCCCGCGACCGAGCCACGGCTCCCCAGCGCCGCCGGCGGCGGAAGACGTAGATCACGTGATCAATGCCGTCTTGCGATTCGAAGCTCACGACCCGCGGAGGATACCCGTGCTGCTCCAAGATCACTGCCGCGGCCAGGGCGGCTTCCAGGCAGTGGGCAGTCTTGCGGCGGACAACTTCCCTGAAGGATCGCAGCGTTTCTCCGCCACGCTCCCAGTTGTAAGGGAGCGATCGCAGCCAGCGATGGACTTGCTCGGGAGTTCGGTGCCGCTGAATGATCCGCCACTCCTCGCGGGTGAAGGCCTCCCGCCCCGGATGCGGTCGTATCATGGGCCGACTATTTCGCACGTGTGTGAGGCGATGCCTTCCGTGCGTGCTCGCCGCAACCGCCAGGGACAGGTGCCGATTAGCGCTAATGGTTCTCTGGGATCCGAGGGCGCGGGGAATGGAGGATGTCATGTCGACGCGTGAGCCTACCTTCGCATCTCCTGCTGAGGAACGTGAGTACCTGACGAAGGTAAAGGCGGAACTGGACGCCTGCGAGACCAAAGCCGATGTCCTCAGTGTCTGGCGGGCCCATTACCTCAAGATTGGCCATCGCAAGCTGGGGCGTCTACTTCTTGGCCGCAGCGTCGATGAGATCGTCAGATCGAAGGCGTAAAGGGGGAATCACGTGGACATCTTCAAGCCGGATCGCGCGAAGGCAAGTCTCCCGGACCGGCCCGAGTACTTCTCCGGGCGGGTGCACACAGAGTATCTGCGGCGCCCGGAGCAAGCCGGAGCGGCCGAACTCATCGCGGTGTTTTTCGATCCGAGGGCGCGCACGATCCCGCACATCCACGCCGCGGATCAAGTGTTGGTCTGCGTCGAGGGTCAGGGACTCGTGGTGACGAGCACGGACCGCCGCTCCCTGCGGGCAGGGGAGATCGCGGTCATCCCCGGGGGGACGTGGCACTGGCACGGGGCCACGAAGACCGCCGCGATGTGCCACATCTCCATCAAGGGCATCGGGCCGACGGACTGGACCGTGCCGCGGCAGAACTGGGACGAGTACTGACCGGATCGACTGATTCCATCCGTCTGAGGGTTGCGCTCATCCCGTGGGCTCGGAGGCTCCCCGCTCTGGTGGGTCGGATCGCTAGGGCGTGTCGCGTTTTCTCAAGACAAACCACACTACCAAGTCCCACGCGTTGTGGATGCCGACCACGAGGAGCAAGACACTGGCCCCCGCCAATGCGTTGAGTGCTTGACTGGCGCCTTTGAGTAACGCCACACCGGCGGCCACATAAAGCAGATAACTGGCCGAGGGGATGAGGAAATACCACACCCAGTCGGTTATGTCGGTCTGTTGCTTACGGTACTGATGGTGCATGTAGGGGACGCCGCTGAGGGAGATCGCTAGACTGATGAGCCCCACCAGCAGCAGCAGGACGCTCAGGACGGTCCTGGTCATGGTCGGGATCACCACGACCGCCGCCGTGATTAAGACATAGACAAAGTGCATGAGCGTGGGGCTCACGAACGTCCGGAGCCCCGCAAGAGTTTGCTCAGTAAAGAGGTTCGACCCCAGCCAAATTGCCACAAACATCAGACCGACCAAGGTGGCCGACGCTCCTCCCATCAGCAGGTAGAAGTTCTGCCAGGTCTGCAGAGACTGCGATAGGGGATCGGGCATAGGCGCTCCTCCGTCGGTCGCGGGTGTGGAGAGTCGATTCGGTTAGTGAGACTCGGGGAGAGGGACCTCGAACCGCGCGCGTGTGAGGCGCTCGTATGCATCCGCGGGAAGGTGGGCCGAGGAAACCTCTGGTTGCAGGATTCTCGCCAAAATCTCCACGCCCGTTACGATGCGCGGCCCCGGTCGGTTGAAATACGCCGACGCATCGGTGAGGTAGATCTGATCGGCGTGCACCGCCCGCACATCGGACCAGCCTCTCCTCCCCGTCAGCAGATGCACCTCCTGCCGCGTCCGTGGCACCGTGAAACCGCAGGGCATGACCACGATGACGTCGGGCTCGGAGTCAATGATCGCCTGCCACGGGACCACAAAAGACGGTTCGCCCACGCGGCCCAGCACATCCACCCCGCCCGCGAGTGCGACCATCTCCGGCACCCAGTGCCCAGCAACGAAGAGGGGATCAAGCCATTCAATGCAGGCAACGCGGGGGCGGGGGCGTCCAGTGACCGCCTCTCGCACGCGCTCGATCCGCGCTCGCAGTTGGTTTACGAGTGCGGCCGCCTCGGCGGATCGTCCCGTCAAGTCCCCCACCAGCAGAATGTTGTCCAGGATGCCGGCAAGACTCTCGGGTTCGAGGGAGACGAGCTGCGTCTGCGCCTCTAAGAGTCGCGCCGCCTGTTTGACCAACGTGTAAGACGGCGCGCAGACCGCGCACAATTCCTGCGTCAGGATCAGGTCGGGCTGCAAAGACGTCAGTTGCCGGTCATCGAGATGATAGACGCTCTTCCCTTTATGGATCTGGCCGCGGATCGTGGCATCGATGACGCCGCTTGGCAGGTCCGTGGTGACGATGGCTTCGCTGAGGACCGCCTTGCCGCTGATCTCTCGCGGATAGTCGCAGTCGTGGGAGATCCCGACCAGGCTATCGGTCAGCCCAAGGGCACAGACAATCTCTGTGGCACTGGGTAACAGCGAGACGATGCGCATACGACTCCGGTGCGTTCGTTCGGTAGGGGGACCCCATCGTTCCTGCGGGTGTTGCTGGAAGCGAAAGAGAGAAATGAGACGGGGCCTGCGGAATCCCGCAGGCCCCGGTCACTGCACCAGGTGTTAGCTGGCGTAGATGTTCAACGGGTGACGCTTGAGCCTGGGTCCTAAGGCCTTGCGCAGTTGGTCAAACACCTCAATGTCATGTTGGCCGACGAAGGTGATGGCCGTTCCAGGCCGCCCCGCTCGGGCCGTTCGACCGACCCGGTGGACGTACGTGTCCACATCTTCCGGCATGTCAAAGTTGATGACATGGGAGATCTCGGGAAGATCCAGTCCGCGCGACGCCACGTTAGTGACCACCAGAATCGGGGTGCGCTTCTCCGCAAACGCCCGCAGCGCAGCCAAACGCGCGCCCTGGCGCATGCCGCCATGGAGCACGCCGACGCTGTGCTCGCGGCCCAGCGCTTTGGCGAGCCGGTCCACACGGTACTGGGTGCGCCGGAAGACCAGTGCCGATTCGACGGGTTCGTGGCGCAGCACACGGCGCAGCGCCTTTACCTTGTCTTCTTCGGCGACTTCCAGGTAGTACTGCGTCACGCTGTCTACGGTGGGTTGAGGTGCCGTGATCCGAATCCATACCGGGTTGCGCATCTGCTTTTCCGCGATTGCGCGGACAGCTTGCGGCATGGTGGCGGAGAACAACGCGGTCTGTCGGTTGGCTGGAGTGAGAGCGAGAATGCGCGAGACATCGGGGAGAAATCCCATATCCAGCATGCGGTCGGCCTCATCGAGGATGACCGTGCTGATGGTATCCAACCGCACGGTGCCCCGTTGCGTATGATCCAGCAGCCGTCCTGGGGTAGCCACGGCCAGGTGCGGACGACGCTTCAGCTCGGCGAATTGCCGCTCGATTGACGCGCCGCCGAAAAGGGCCACGATGGACAAACCCCGATAGCGCCCGAACGCGCGCAGGTCCTCAGCGACCTGCAGGGCCAATTCCCGGGTGGGAACTAAGACCAGAACCTGGAGCATCCGCCGCGTGGGATCCATGCGCTCGATAAGCGGGATGCCGAAGGCCCCCGTCTTGCCTGACCCCGTTTCGGCTTGACCGACGAGGTCGCGCCCTTCGCCTAGCAGCGGAATGACCCTCTGTTGAATTGGCGTAGGCTGAGTCCAGCCCAGCGCCTGAATTGCCCGGCGGGTCTCCGGGCGTATCGGGAGGTCACCGAATTTCTCGGACGCCTCCTGTGGTGCAACTGATGTACTTACTGGCATGCAAAAGCCTCCTTTGCTCCGGTCACAGTGTGACCGGATGCGGCCGAAGCCGCGTGAGTTGGTGCCGGCATCTGCGCGTGTCTCGCCGGTACCAACCCATCCGCAAAGAAGGCCCGCGACACACAGCGCGAGGGATGCCGTCTGGCATCCCTCGCAGAACGCATTATGACGACAGTGTTAGTGTAGCACTACTCGAACGGAGCTGTCAAACACCGCTACCAGCGGGCAGTGGGTCAATTTGATTCTCCGAAGCGCTAGGCAAATGCCTGTTGACCGTGGCATACTGAGGGCGTGCCTAACCGCTCAAGAAAGACCGAAGGCGAAGACATAAACCAGATCGCCGCTCGCATTCTCGGGGGGCTGGCTGAAACGACCCTCCCCGATGCCTCGGCTAAGAACCCTGCCGCCGTTGAGCTGGGGCGCTTAGGCGGTCTCAAGGGCGGCAAAGCCCGCGCTGCTAAGCTGTCTCGCAGCCGTCGGAGTCAGATTGCCCGCAAGGCTGCTATGGTCCGCTGGTCCAAGAGACGTAAGAAGTAACGCAACATCCCCATGGAAGCAAGTAACCAGAGACCGAGGCTAAACTGTGCACAACCTGTGGATAATTGGACCCGAAATGTGGAAAACTCCCTGCTCATGACTCCCTGACTCCCACGCACTTTTACTCTTGCCGAGCACCCTCCCGATATGCTATACCTTAGAAACAGCCCGAGACGCCCCCCGTGGCTAACGAAAGGGCGTCTCAGTCTGGAAAATACGGTGCGGGATTGGGTCTGTCGGTCGTGACAACGGTCGGCAACCGCCGACCGGGTGCCCACAGCATGGGCCGACGGCCCTTCCCGCACCCATTAGTATACCACAAGGCTGAGGTGTCAAGCATGTCGGAGATCCTCAATCGGGAAGCCATCGAACAGGAACTGAGCGAGGCCCGTGAGCTCCTGAAGGCGCTGGAGATTGATCTTGATCGCCAGCGGCGTATTGTTGCCCACTTGACCGGTCTCCTGGCGGCGAAATATGGTGAAGCGTCCTCTTTGCAAGGCATTCCCCTCTTGGAGGACGTTACCCCCGTTGGCAGAGGCCGATTCGCCAATGCCACGATCAAAGAGGCCGTTCGGACTGTCCTCCAGGAACGGGGTGAGCCTGTGACTGTGAAGGAAATCCTGGCCGTTCTGGAGGCCGGTGGCAAGAGATTCAAGGGAAAGACGAAAGCCGCGACCGTCCGCTCTATCTTGAAGCGGGACCGGATCTTCCACCGGGACAACGGGGGCTGGACCCTTGCATCGCTCTTCATCCAAAAGCAATTCGAGTCTGTAAGGAATGGATGAGAAATACGGAGGGAGGATTAGGGGAAAAAACGGGCCTCGCTGAGCACAAGCTCCATGACAGGATGCTCAGCGAGGCCATTGCACAGACCGGGCCCTCGTCTAATGCCAGGACACCTTGGCTTGCCCCAAGGTGACGCCGGTTCAAATCCGGCGGGCCCGACCAATAGAGGCGTGGCGGCGTGGCACAGCGGCTACTGCAGCCCCCTGGCACGGGGACGTCACCCCGGTTGGCTGAAGACCTGGCCGGGGCGGGTGGGTTCGACTCCCACCGCCGCCTACATAACCTCTACCTTTTGCTCATTCCCATCTTACCAGGGATTTCCTCCTGTGGGAACCGGCGGTACAGAGGTTTCTCTCTTGACAATGCTTGAGCGCTAAAGCATAATACAACCGTGAACAGACTGAGCCGGAAGCGACAAACTGAAGTAATCGCAGCCCTCGTCGAGGGTAATTCGGTTCGGGCCACTTGCCGCATGACCGGTGTGGCGAAGGGGACCATCCTCTCGCTCTTGGCTGATCTTGGCCCACTCTGCGACGCATATCAGGACACCCATAGTCGCAACCTCTATTGTCGTCGTATCCAATGCGATGAGGTTTGGGCGTTCTGCCACGCTAAGGCTAAGAACGTTCCGGAGGAGAAGCGGGGACAGTTCGGTTACGGGGATGTGTGGACGTGGGTTGCCCTAGACGCTGACTCGAAGCTTGTTGTCTGCTGGCATCTTGGATTGAGAACTCCCGAGGATGCCATCGCCTTGATGACCGATCTCGCTAGTCGCCTGAAGCATCGCATTCAACTCACGACCGATGGGCATTTCGCTTATCTAGATGGCGTTGAGGAAGGTTTCGGTGCAGACATTGACTATGCGATGCTGGTCAAACTCTATGGGAGGACCAGCGAGTCTGATACCCGCTATAGCCCGGCGACCTGTGTTGGCACCCATCTTGAGGTCGTGGTAGGGTCTCCGGACAAGAAGCACATTTCGACCAGTTACGTTGAGCGACAGAACCTTACGATGCGAATGGGGATGCGGAGGCTAACACGTCTGACCAATGCTTTCAGCAAGAAGGTAGAGAACCTGCAACACGCCTTGGCCCTGCACTTCATGCACTACAACTTTGCTAGGGTTCACAAGACGCTAGGGATGACTCCGGCGATGGCGGCTGGCGTATCCGATCATCCCTGGTCAGTCGGGGAAATCGTCGCCTTGCTTCCAAATTGACCCACTACCTACCAGCGCGGCCCGCGATCTCCGCCTCGGTCGCGCCGTCCCCCGCCGCCGCCTCGCCCGCCCCGTGGCGGCCCGCCCCCACCAGGCCGGTCTCGTCCGCCGCCACCGCCGCCGTCCCGATACGCGGGACGCTCAGTGCGGGGGCGCGCCTCGTTGACCACGAGCGCGCGGCCTTTGAAGTCCTTCCCGTTCATCGCGGCGATCGCATCGGCGGCCTTCTCCGCGGGGACTTCCACGAATCCGAATCCCCGTGCGGAGATGAGCCGGGTTTCAGCCACCGGTCCCCACGCCTCAAAAAGGTTTCGCAGGTCTTGTTCCGTGATGTCGTAGGGAAGGTTCCCCACGTACAGACTCTTCGTGGCCATCATCAGCTCCTTGATCCGTGATGTGCTGCGGGTGTGGTCAAAGGGGACGCGAAGCGGCGCCGTTTCCGTTGGTCTTGCCATTGCCGTTGGTTGTGCGGAGTCCACGACCCTGGTGCAGAGGCGCGGCGCGTGGAAGGGACCGTCCAACATCGCGGTAGGCGAACTGGGCCAGGTGTTTCGCTCCCCGCCCGCGGTAAGTCAGCACTCCCATGCCGTTACGCTTTGGGCGCAGGACCCCTCCGCCGGCACCGGCGTGTTTGGCCAGCGCCGCATTGAGCCCTGTGAGGAAATCCGCCTGGCCCTCCAGTGCGATCAGCCGAATGGCGGCTGTGGAGTCCGGGAGGTTGCGTCGCCCGAAGGGGGGTGTGTGCTGTCCTCCCTCGAGGTATCCGCGGACGAAGTGCGGCAAGAGGGCGGAGGGGATAAGAGCGACCGGGACGGACCCTTCGGACGGGTCGGCCCCCGGGGCCCCCCACTCGGCCAGCATCTGGGTCAGCTCACGGTCCCGGATGTACGCCTGAAGCCCGTCGTGGTTGCTCTCACACCACTCACAGGTCGGGTGCCCGGCGCACAGGTCTTCCACAAGGGTCAGCACGTGACTCACGTCTCGGCGGTCTACGGTCAGCACCAACGTTGGCGCCGCCCCTTGCAAAAACACCCGTCCCGAGGCGGCGATGTAGCCGAGCCAGTACAACTGTGTCGCGCCCTGGGCCCGAACGGTGCTTTTCCTCAGGTGGAATGGGTTAAGTAAGCGCTCGTCCTTCGGGCGGCGAACGATGCGCAGCACTGCCGGAAGCGGAAGGCCATGCTTCGCGGCGATCTGATGAGGTGCGAGACCCGCGGCAAAATCGGACTGGATCGAGTAGAGCTGGTACGGATCCCGTCGCGGGGGTCGGCGGGTTGGAGTCACCCTCTTAGTGTACCACGATCAGCCGAATCTGGGGAGTCTGAACAGGTGGATAGGATGGCGCGTCCAGCCGTCGAGAGCGAGGTCGGCCAACACCTCACCCACCACGGACGAGAACTTGAAGCCATGGCCGGAAAAGCCGCAGGCGAGGGTGACCTGAGGGTGTTGCGGATGCCGATCGATGATGAAGTTGAGGTCAGGGGTGTTGGTGTACATACAGGCCGCTGTTGCCCGTAACTCCCCACTGGCTGCCGGGAGGTGCGCTTCCAGCAGGCCCCGGATGCGGGCCACCTCCGCCGGGGCGACGTCGCGGCGGAGGGTGGCGGGGGTGCAAAAATCCCCGCTGTGGTGATGCGCCACCTTCACGGTCCCGTCGGACTGCGCCGGGAAGCCGTAGAAGAATGCGCCGGTGCGGTATTCGCAGATGTAGATCGGAAATCGTGAGGGCGCAAAGGCACTCGCGTCCGCCTTCGGGGCGAACCAGTACATCACATTCCGCTCGACTTGGAGCGGCAGATGCAGCGCATCTAGCACCTGGGGTGCCCAGGCGCCTGCTGTGATGACGAGGCGGGCGCCAGAGTACTGCCCCTTCGTCGTCATCACGTCGACCGCGTGCTCTCCGGCCGTCCACTGCAAGACCGGCTCCTCAAAACGCAGCATGGCCCCAGCAGTCGTCGCTCCGTCCAGGTGGGCGCGGATGCAGGCCTCCGGGTGCAGGACGCCGGCGTTGGGTTCTTGGACAGCCACCATCTCCGAGGACACTCGAAAGGGCGGAAACCTATGTTGGATCTCATCGGCGGAAATCAGTTCATGCGGCAGGTGGTGTGCCCGGGCACTCGCGAGAGATCCTTGGACCAAGACCCCATCGCGGGGTCCGATCATCAAGCCCCCGGTCATGATCAGCAAGGAGGCGTTGCATTCTTCTTGCAGCGCGCGCCACTGCTCGTAGGCGCGCTGGAGCAGTGGGACGTAGTCGGGATGCTCGAAGTACGCTTCCCGAATGATGCGGCTGTGGCCATGAGAGGACCCGCGGTCGTGGACCGGGGTGTACTGCTCAAGTCCAATGACACGCACTCCGCGGCGCGCTAAGTGGTAGGCGGCAGCGCTGCCCATCGCCCCAAGACCTAGCACGATCACATCTGCGGTCGCCATCAGCGGTGGAGAATCTTTCGTTTCCCCGTGGCATTGCTCCCGCCGGGGCGGAGGCGCATCCCTCCATCACGAGGAAGAAATAATCGCTCAACTTCTCTAGGCTGTGGTCGCGGAGGAAAGCGTACGGTATCATAAGGGCGTACATGGCCACCTTCAGACCCGCCGCGCGGCAGCCTGTGCGTCGCCCCACCTCTGGCAAGCTCCGCGCGATCCTTCAGGATGTTGGGACTCCACCGTCCGGTCCGTTTGTCCCGGCGCCGTTTCAAGAAGCGGCGTTGGCGGCCGTGCGCAGTGGCGATGTTTTGGTGGCCGCCCCCACTGGCAGCGGGAAGACATGGATCGCCGAACAGGCGATCAGCGAGCTCCTGGCCGCCCGAGGGTCTGCCTGGTACACCACCCCTCTGAAAGCGCTCTCCAACCAGAAGTTCCACCGCTTTACGGGACTGTACGGCGCCGAGTCGGTGGGACTTCTGACCGGCGAACGCAAGCTCAACACGCAGGCCCCCGTCGTGGTCGCGACGACTGAGATCTTGCGCAATGCTCTCTACGACGGGCGCTTGTCTCCCACCTTAATTGTGTTGGACGAGGCGCACTACTTATCGGATCGTGAACGCGGGACCGCGTGGGAGGAAATCTTGCTGCTGGCGCCGTCGCGCAGCCGGCTGCTGCTGTTGTCGGCGACGTTTCCCAATGCGGACCTCATCGCGAGCTGGCTCACCGAAATCCGCGGGCACCGCCCCGAGGTCATCGCGGAACGCGTGCGACCGGTACCGCTGCGGTATGTCCTGGCCGATGCGCGTGGCCGATTGCTTCCCACCGAAGCCCTGAGCCATCTGCCCACCCATAGTCGGTCGTCGGGGTGGTTGACCGGACTCATGCGCGAGCTGGAGCACTACAGCCTTCTGCCGGTCATCCTGTTCTATCCAGGACGACGGATGTGTGATGAGGCCGCGCGAGAGCTGGCCGGGATGCGCGCATTTGGCCCGGAGCTGCGTGCGGCGGCGTTGGCCCGCTGGGAACGGGAGTTCCCCGTGCTGCGCACCCACGCGTTTCGCTCCGCCGTCATCGATTCCGGCATCGCGCCCCACCACGCGGGGCACACGACGGCGTGGCGTCTGGCAATGGAAGACTTGCTGGCGCGCGGCCTGCTACGCGCCGTATGCGCCACGACGACGCTCGCCGCAGGCCTTGATGTCCCCGCCCGCACGGTGGCGCTGTCGACCCTTGTGCGCAACAGTCCTGAGGGGCCGGTCGTCCTGACGGCCACGGAGTTTCATCAAATGAGCGGTCGCGCAGGGCGGCGGGGCAAAGACGCCATCGGCGTCGTGGTCTTGCCCGCGGTCTCCCGGGATGAAGCGCGTGAAGGGTTCGCACTGATTGATGCAGAGCCTGATCCGGTGACGTCATCATTCTCCCCGGGCTACGTGCAGGTCCTCAACTTGCTGCGGCGCGTGTCACTGCAGGAAGCACTGCGCGAACTCCAGCGCTCGCTGGCGGCGTACGAGCGGCGCGCCGAAGTCCAGAGGTTAAGAGAGGCCATCCAGTCGATTCCGCCCGACGAACTGGCCGAGCGGCCCTGTGACGACCGCTTGGTCACACGCGGGCGCTACGAGCGCATGCGCGACCGGCAGCGCCGGCCGCTCAAGCAGCGCGGGGCGGGCGAGGAGGCGGCCGCCTTGTCCGCGGAGATCGCCGCGTGGCCGTGCGCCACCTGCCCGGTGGAGGCAACGTGTCTGAGTACAATTGAGGCCCTGCGCGCGCGCGAACTCCGCCGGTCCTCGCTGCGGCAAACCCTGCACAACCTTGAGGGGGTCCTGACGGATGAGTTCATGCGCCGGGCGGCGGTCTTGCGCCAACTCGGGTACCTGGACGAACACTCCCGACTCACCCCCGAGGGTCTATGGGCGGCTGATCTCCGCCACCCCCGGATGTTGGTGCTGGCCGAAATTGTGCGACGCAGCCTCCTCGGAGGATCGACAGTGGGCTGGGCGGCCATGGCGGGGGCGCTCGGGACAGAGCGTGCACCCTACCGCGGCGGGGACGCCGGACTCGATGCGTTGCGCAAACTCGTCCGCGAACTTGATGTTTTGCACCGGCAGCATGCACTTTTTGCCGATGACTTCGTCGAGCAGTTCCAGCCGGAATGGGATCCCCGCTCCCGCCGGCGGCTTCCGTCTCCGGCGGATCGCCGCGCGGATGTGGTGATGGCCTGGATGCGCGGGGCGGAGTGGGCCTCCCTGGTCGCCGAAAGCCAGGCAGAGGAAGGGGACCTGCAACGGATCATCTTGCAGGCGGCTGAGGTACTCATGCAGATCGAGGGTTTGCCTTTTCCCGACGTCCGAACGGCCGCGCGCGATGCGCGCACGCGACTGCTGCGCTCCCCGGTGGTATAACGGCAGGGGATCATGCGCATGGCGCGAAAGCCAGCAAGGCGCAACTCCTACCATCTCGCAAAATCAGGCCGCACGTCTTGGAGTAGCCATACGTCTGTGCGGACTTCGGCGCGGCGGAAAGCGGGTTTCCCTGCGTGAGACAGTGTCCGGTCTGTGGAAGCGATCTCATCCCCAAGTTCGCCAGCGAGTGCGAACCGCCCGTGGCGTGGTCATGCGTGGAGTGTGGGCTGCTGCAGCTCGAGAGCGGGGGACGGCGCTTCACCGCTGAGGAGGAAGCCGCGATCCAGGCGATCGCACCTCAGGTGGCGTCCGAACGGCGTGCGGTGGGATCACACCCCCCGGCGGCGCGGCAGGCTCGCGAGATTTTTGAGGCCTTCGGTCGTGAGGTCCCGCTGGATGTGGAAGGCCTCGCCGAGCGCCTAGGCTACCCGGTGCGGTGGCAAGCGTTGCCCCCCAGCACGCGGGGGACGGTGGGCGGGGATGCGGGCCACCCGATCCTCCTGCTCAACCGCGATTTCCCCTTCCGAACAGATGTGGAACGGCGCTGGGCAATCGTCGAGGAGTTGGCGCATGCCGTCTTGGGCCACGGGACTCTGGTTGCAAGTGAAGAGCCGGGCCAACCCCCTCAGATGCATGAACCCGTCCGCCAGATCCGGGAACGCGAGGCGAAAGTCTTTGCGGCCGAGCTGCTGATGCCCGCGGCCTCAGTCCGCCAGGCGTTTCAGCGTGAGCAGGATATAATCTTGCGGGCGCTTGGCGGGGACGAGCGATCTCAGGCCGTTCGCACCGTGATTGCCGATTTGGCCCGCGAGTTCAAAGTATCTCAGCAGGCCATGCGTATCCGGCTGACGGAACTGGGCCTGCTCACGTAACACGCGTTCCCCCAAGCGTTCACCCGTCTTTATGACGTGTTTCATGTTGACGCAGAGTTCCGCCTCGTGGTACGGTGTCTTCGCGTTCTGAGGCAGGTGATTCCCATGGTGAGCATCTTCATCGTATGTGCCGATCCCGCACGCGGTCCCGAACGGGTCCGCCCTCTGCGCCCATGGGCATCAGTCTGTTCCTGGAGTACGTCTATAGCAGGCTGACGTCCGACCGCACGATGTCCCGGGCGCAGGGTTCGCAAGACCCTGCGCCCGTTGTCTTTTGGCCGCAGGACATCACGTGTGGAGGAGAGTCACCATGCTTGCACCAGAGCAACAGGAACACGTCAGTGCAGATCTAATCATCCGACCTTTTGACGTGCGGGACTATGACCCCCTCGTCCGCGTGTCGAATGCCAGTTTTCCCGACGAGCCGAGGACTGCGGAGGAGTGGAGTTACGAGGACGCGCGCCTCGACCGATCGCGGTACCACCTCGAGCGCCACGTTGCGATCGACACGCGTGGCGAGATCGTCGGGTACGCCGGTCTGGGGCATATGCCTTGGAACTTCCATCCGCACAAATACTGGGTGGAGGTGTGTGTCCATCCCCGCCACCGCCGGCGGAGGGCGGGGCAGGCGCTGTGGGCTCGGCTCGTCGCATCTCTGCGAGCGCGAGGTGCCCTCGTCGCACGCACCCTGGTCCGCGAAAACCATAGCGATGGCGTCCGGTTTGCGCAGCGCCTCGGGTTTGTGGAGGTCATGCGGCGGTGGGAGTCGCGCCTGACCATCGCCACGTTCGACCTTGATCGCTTTCAGCCGGTGCTGAACCGCGTACTGGCCAGCGGGGTGAAGATTACTACGCTCGCCGACGAACGGGCCCGCGATCAGGACAACCTCCACCGCATCTATGAAATGGACCAAGAAGTTAGCCGGGACGAGCCTCTGCCGGATGACTTCACGCCGGTTGACTTCACGACGTTCCTCGACCACGGCGTGAGGGCGCCGCTCGCTCTGAGCGACGCGTTCTTTCTCGCCACCGTCGACGGCGTGTATGCGGGTGTGAGTGTGCTGTACAAGGCCGCCGCGGGGGACTGGCTCAAGCAGGGGCTGACGGGAGTGCGCCGCCCGTTCCGCGGTCGCGGTCTGGCGACCGCGCTCAAACTGAAGACGATCGCCTACGCCCGGGCATACGGCGCCCGGGAAATCCGGACCTATAACGAGATCCACAACGCGCCCATTGTGGCGATTAACGAGAAGTTGGGATTCATCCGCCAGCCGCCGATACTGACGTACGCCAAGGAATTGGAGGACAGATGACCATGCAGACGGTCAGCGACGTTGCCCTGCAGGAATTCCGCGAGCCGGACTACGAGGCCGTCGCGCGGTTGCACACGGCGGCCTACCCAGATACCCCGACCACGGCGGCGGAGGTGCGCGACTGGGTCCGCGAGCAGGTCGGCCGGGGTCTGTACAGCGAGTGGATCCTCGCCGCCGAGCAGCGCACCGAGGCGGTGGTGGGTGGCGTCTGGTTCCATCAGCGGATGGTGCACCCGCAGAAGTACTTTCTGCGGGGCTACGTCCATCCCGACTGGGCGCACCGAGGGATCGGCCGGCGGTTGATGGAGGCGGCTTTCAAAGTCCTCCACGCGCGGGGCGCGCAAGAAGTGAAATCGTTCGCGCGTGCGGACCAGCCCCGCAGCGTCGCATTCCTCCAACGTGCCGGGTTCACCGAGATCGGTCGAGATTTCGAATCCCGGCTGCTGGTTGCCGCGTGCGACCTCACACTGTTTGCGGGGTTTGTCGATCAGACGCGTGCGTTGGGGATCGAACTGACCACGCTGGCGGACGAACTGGCCCGCGACCCGATATGCCTGCGTGGTGTCTATCAGGCCCACAGCGCGCTCGGGTTCGCCATCCCAGGCGAGGATCCGGACCTCCCCGTTCCCGTGTCATTTGAGGCGTACCGGGCGTGGCAGGTCGAGCATCCCTTGGTCCTCAAGGACGCCTACTTCCTCGCCAAGCGGGGCGATGTGTTCGTGGGAGAGAGTGCGATGAAACGTAGCGCGGTAGGCGGCGGGGTGCTGAACCAGGAACTCACGGCCGTGATAGCGGAGTACCGGGGGAGACGAGTGGCGACCGCCCTCAAGGTGTTGACGATCCAGTACGCGCAACGGCACGGGTTCCGGGAGATTCGGACGTTCAACAGCAGCCGCAATGCCGCCATGCTCGCGATCAATACGAAGCTGGGATTTGTGCGTCAACCTGAATGGATTCTGTGTGCAAAGGCGTTATGAGGCGGGAGCCCGAGGTAAAGGCCGCCGTGCCGAAAGCGGGAGCGCATGTCTAACCTTCTGGTTGTGGATCTTCCGGCCGCGCCCCATGCAGCCGGCCTCGAGCACGGTCGCCAGGCAGGGGCGCACATCGCTGCCAATGTGGCCGTCTACTTCGACCGCTTCCAGCGCGAGGCGCAACTGGGCGCAGACGAGGTCCGCGACCGTGCCCGTCGGTACCTGCAGGTCGTCGAGGAGCGCGAGCCGACCTACGTCGAGACGATGCGCGGCGTGTCCGAGAGCAGCAAGGTGCCGCTCGTCGACCTCGCGGTCCTCAACATGCGCTACGAGCTGATCTATAGCCAGTATTCAGCCATTAATCAGGGAAAGGCAGTGCACGTCGCTGGTGGGTGTACGGCGTTTGCCGTCACCCCCGAGGCCTCCGCCGATGCGCATCTGTGGCTCGGTCAAAATTGGGACTGGTTTCCGGAAGTCCACGGGCTCGTGATGCGCGTGCGGCGGGATGATGGTCTCACCGTGGCGGCATTCACGGAAGCCGGCATCGTCGGGGGCAAGATCGGGATGAACTCGGCGGGCCTGGGCCTCGTCATCAACGGGTTGCTCTCCAACCGCGACGACTGGGCGCGGCTCCACTTGCCCTTTCACGTCCGCACCTGGCGCATGCTCCACTCCTCCTCCCTCGCCGAGGCGGTCGCGGTAGTCACGCGCGAGGAACGATCCTGCTCAGCCAACTTTCTGCTGGGGCAGGCCAATGGGCACGCCGAGGTCGTCGATGTGGAGGCGGCTCCTCACGCCGCCTGCATGCTGCGGCCGACCGGAGGGGTCCTGGCTCACACCAACCACTTCTACGATCCTGAGGCGCTCGACATTTGGCAGCCGCTGGATGAAGAGACCACGTCCACGTACAACCGGGCGGCCCGCATGAAGCATCTGCTGGACGTAGGTCGGCGCGCGGGGACGCTGCACGCGACAGGGCTGATGGACATCCTCCGCGACCATGTAGGGTATCCCGACTCGATCTGCCGTCACCCCAACCTGGCGTTCCCGGACGAGGAACGACTGGAGACCGTGGTGTCGGTGCTGGAGGATCTGACCTCCCGCCGGATGTATGTGGCTGCTGGTCCGCCGTGCCGAAGTTCCTATCAGGAGATCGGGCTGTAGGTGGAAGCTCAGCTTGCGCCCGACGTAACGTTTGCGCTCGTTTTGGTCGTCGTGGCCTTTGCCTCCGCGGTCAAAGGCGCGCTGGGCTTCGGGTTCCCTCTGATCGCCGTTCCACTCACAGCTAATCTCATCGGTGCACGCCCTGCCGTAGTGCTCATTGCGATCCCGGTCGTCTTCAGCAATTTTCTGATCCTGATGCGAGGCGGCGGCAGCGCCGAGGAACTACGTCGCTTCGGCGGGATGCTGGTGGGGGTGGTCGCGGGGACAGTCATCGGTGCCCAGTTGCTTGGCCGGCTGGACCCGGGCGTGGTGTCCTTGATCGTCGGGATCACGGCAGTGCTGCTCGCCGTGCTCACCTGGGGGAATCTGATGCCGTCGATTTCCCCGAAAGCGCAGCGCGTGGCTGGACCCACGGTGGGCGTTGCGGCTGGCGTAATGGGTGGGATTACAGGGATTTACGCTCCCCTGATCGCGGCCTACGTCCACGCCCTCCGGGTGGACAAGCGCGCGTTCGTGTATTGGCTGACAGCCGCGTTTTTCCTCGGCGGTGTCGTCCAGGTGGTCAGTTACTGGCGGCTGGGACTCTACAGCTGGACGCTCGTGACGTACGCCGTGGCGACATTCGTCCCCGTCGTCATCGGCACGTGGCTGGGGTTTTGGATTCAGGACCGCTTACCTGTCACAGTGTTCCGGCGGATTGTATTGCTGCTGGTATTGGTTTCAGGGCTGCGCCTCGTCTGGCCTGGGTTTCGGTTGCTCTCGTCCCGGTTGTTGGGAATGTAGGAGCTAGCAACAGTCCGTCCGGCCCACTGCCACCTTCTGTACGAAACCGTGTGCACCGTTAACCGTTCCTCGGAAGCGAGGCTATGGGATGTTTGTTTTTCTAAGGTGCGACGGTTCAAGACGGTAAAGAGCGGGGCCGGCTGCCGTTTCCTTCATGGCAGTCAGCCCCGCCAGCCTACTGAAGGACATGGAACACTGTCAGACCGCCGTGCTGCTCGAAAACAAAAGACCCGACGTTCAATGTGATGCCTTCCTCGATGGGGAATGCCGCTCCAGGGAGATTGCAATCGACCGAAAGCGTTGCAGGGACTGTTCCCCCGCTCGAAGGATTGAGCCCAACATGAACCGTAACGACGCCCGCGCTCGCCTCGGACACTTCACCGATGCCGTCTGTCAGGAACGACGGGAGGAATCCACCTGCTGGCGTCCACCTCACGAACCCGGTTACCACCCAGACGCCGTGCGCGACCTCGGTACCGTTCGCATGCCGATGGACAAACGTCCCACCCCCAGCCGCCTCCATGGTGGCGGGTTTGAACTCTCCTGACCCCGTTAATGTGACGGTATCGCCCGTGGCACCGTCGCGCCCAACATCCTCGCCACCTGCGAGCACGGTATTTTGCACGGTCCTGACGAGGTCAAAACGTACGTGATGGCCGAGGGCCTGTTGCTGAGCGAAGCCCGCGGGTGCAATGAGCGTGAAAGTCGCGAGACTGACTATAAAGACTGCCAACCATACCAATCTTTTCATCGCTGGTTCCTCCGTGACTGCCAATCGGACACATGCACTTTCCTATGAGGTTTGCTGCCGGGGAACAGTGGAGTGCCGCCTTGGGGCTGGTGGGCTGCGGGCAACGCCTACAGCTTGCGGATCGCTGCGGGCGCGTCGGGCGTTCTTAGTCCTGGTCGCTGACATTGCGCCTCCCACCGTGGGACACACGCCGGAGTGCGAGTCAGAGCGGGATCAGGGGAGCAGCGACAGGTGCGACGTTAGAGAAAATTTTTGTTCTAGGGGAGCCGGCATGATTCCTGCCCCTCGTGCCATGCGTCATACTCAACCGCGGTATGAACGTGTTTCGCTTCGAGTACACTCGCGTAAGGCGGTCGTCCCACGGCCAGGCGCGCGACATAGGCCGCGCGGGGTGGTAGCGCGCGTTGAGAGAGCAACGCCCTGTCAGGCTGCCCCGATGCGCGCCAGACCGCCTAGACTACCTCCGCGGGTGCGGTCAGTACACCTGCTGGTCCTCGCGAGGGGAGTGAACCTCATTGTCCGCAATCTCCCCTAGCAAAACTCGGGGCCCATGCGGACAGCCGCAAGAGGCGCATCACATCGCGACGATCTGCCCCGAGCGTGCCGATGCGGCGAGGGCGTCCAACACACGCATGTTGGCGACCGCATCCTCTGGCGGGAAACGCGGTGGCTGCTGTTCTAGAATGCACGTCCCCATATGGTCGAGCATCAGCGTGTACTGATTGGTCCCGGGCAGTTCGACCCGGTCCTCCTGATTTCCGCTGCGCACCACCATCACAACGGCCGGGTCCTCTTCCGGTTGGAACGGTCGGGGGACCGTGATGGTCCCGTCACTGCCGACGACCTCGCAGAGCTGTCGGTACGGCGCGCGGAGCCCGCAGTCGATGAGGGCGGTCGCTGTTGGAAACCGCAGCATGCCAGCCAGGCGGACGTCGACGCCGCGGTCAAACGTCGCCGTCGTCCACCCCGACTGGGGCTCGCCCAGCAGAAGGCGGCTCACGCTCACGCAGTAGCACCCCACATCCAGCAGTCCCCCGCCGCCGAGGGGGGCACTCAGACGGATATCGTCGGCGCTCGTGACCCCAAACGTGAACGCGGCCCGGACCAGCCACGGTGTGCCGATGGTTCCCGATTCGAGGCGCCGGCGTACTTCGTCAATCTGTGGGTGGAATCGGTACATGAACGCCTCTTGCAAGAGGACCCCGGCACGCGAGGCAGCCTCGACCATGGTCTGGGCCTGCGCCGCCGTCAGCCCGAGCGGTTTCTCGCATAAGACATGCTTCCCGGCTTGAGCCGCCCGGACAGTCCACTCCATGTGCAGACTGTTGGGAAGCGGGATGTAGACGGCGTCCACCTCCGCATCCGCCAGCAGCGCCTCGTACGACCCATGGACGCGCGGGATGTTAAATTGTGTGGCCACTGTGCGCGCCCGGGCGAGATCGCGGCTCGCGACGGCATGCGCTTTGCCGGTCCGGCTGCGCAGCAGAGCGGGGAGGACCCGACGGACGCCGATCCGCGCTGTGCTCAAGATTCCCCATCGGACGTGCCGCAGCATCAGGGCTACCTCGCGTGATCGCGTTTAAAGTCAGAATCCCGCAGCATCGACATCGCAGTCGGCTCGGCACCGGAAGAAGTTCACCGCGATGACGAGAGCCCCTGTTCTACTTTTTATCGGTGCCGACATGCACGCTGCCTCGCGTTTGTGGCTCAGCAGTTGTCTTGGCGCTGGTCCACCTCCTACAAGGAGACCCGGCGGGGAGTGCGGAAAAAAGGGAGTCGTCAGAAACTTGGAGGGGAAGACGTGGCACCGCTGCCGCCATTCACGCCATACGAACGCAAGTATCTCGCCGGGATCGTGCACCAGGTCTGGCGTGCCTGTCAGGTGTATGTGACCGTGTCGATGGAGCGCGGGCCAACCGGTGCCCGCCCCGCGCTCGACGAACTTGCCCGATGGGCCGTGGCCCAACGACGAGAACTGGGTCCCCGGGGTGGTCTTCCCAATACTCTGAGTACCATGGCGCTGCGAGTGGGGCGGGAGCTGCTGACAGATGTCGAGACGATTAGCCGCCGTGTCGGGCAGATGGTGGCGGCCCTGGAGAAGTCCTCCCTGCCCGCCGATCAGGTTGAAGAGCAGACGCTCGGGATGATCGAAGGCGTGCTGCGATGGACCAGCCTCATGGCTTCGCAACTTGGGATTACCCGCCACCTGCGTCCGCACATGTTGTGGTTTGAGCGCTGATCCTGTGGGCTGGCTGAGCGGGGGAGTGCAGTCGTCCCGCAAGGTTAGATCGATGGACTACGAGAGCGCCTACCGCACGATCACGCGGTTAGCCCAGGAGCCCAACGCCGCACAGGTGATCGTCAACTACCTCCATGATCACTTCCCCGCATACTCCTGGGTCGGGCTGTACTGGGTCCAAGGCTCTGACCTTGTCCTCGGTGAGTGGAAGGGTCCAGAGGCCACCGAACACACGCGCATTGCGATTGGCACGGGGGTGTGTGGGGCGGCGGCTGCTTCGGGACGGACCGAGATCGTCGGTGATGTCTCCCGCGATTCCCGCTATCTGGCCTGTTTTTCCTCCACGAAGTCAGAGATTGTCGTCCCGATCTTCGCCGACGGCAGTGTCATCGGGGAGATCGACATCGATGGCAGCGTCCTGAATGCCTTCGGGGCCGAGGACCAACGCTTCCTCGGGCGCGTCGCCGCGGTGCTGGCCGGCGTGCGCACACGCACTTCCGCCGCGCGCGCCGCGCGTCGCTAGCGGTGTCCAGCACGCTCCCCGACAAAACTGCAATCATCACCGGCGCATCCGGCGCGCTGGGCAAAGCCACGGTCCAGGAGTTCCTTGGCGAAGGGGCTCGCGTCTGCGCGTGCGACGTGACCGACCTGCCCGTGGAGGCGATGGGCCTGAGCGCAGAAGCGCGGCGGCGCTACGTGCCTACGCGATATGACGTGACGACTGAAAAAGGGTGTGCCGAACTCGCGGCGCACACGCTGCGCGATCTCGGTCGGATCGACATCCTCGTCAATATCGTCGGCGGCTGGAAAGGCGGCACTCCCCTCCATCAGGTATCGGTGGAAGAGTGGGATGCGATGATCACCCTCAACTTGAAGTCGGCGTTCCTGTGTTCTCGAGCGGTGCTGCCGTCTATGTTGGCGCAACGGGCGGGCCGGATTATCAACATTTCCTCCCGCACCGCGGTCGTGCCCGTGGGCATGCAGGCTGCCTACAACGCGGCGAAGGCGGGGGTCATCGCGTTGACCCAAACGCTGTCGGAAGAAGTCAAACAGAACGGGGTTACGGTCAACTGCGTCCTGCCCAGTATCTTGGACACGGCGGCGAACCGCGCGGCCTTCCCGAAAGCTGACTACGACCGGTGGGTAAAACCCGCGGACCTCGCGCGCGTGCTGGCGTTTTTGGCCTCGGATGAGAGTACGTCGATTACCGGTGCAGCCATCCCCGTCTACGGACGCGCCTAAGGGGCGTGCGTCCGCACCCCGACTGTGATAGCGCAGTCGTCGTCCGACCCCTCCGTCACCGCTTCCTGAGCAGCTGAGCGCGGCGGAAACAGCGCACCGTGTGATCATTCACCATCCCCACCGCTTGCATGAAGGCGTAGCAGATCGTAGGACCCACGAAGCGGAAACCGCGACGGCGGAGATCCGCACTCATCGCTGCCGAGGCCGTGGTCTGGGCCGGGATCTGACGCAGGGTGCGATACCGCGACACGATGGGTCGTCCCCCGACAAAACTCCAGATGTAGCGGTCGAACGAGCCGAACTCGCGCTGCACCTGGAGGAATTGCCGCGCGTTGGTGATCGCCGCGCGGATCTTGGCGCGGTTGCGGATGATCCGGGGATCCGCCATGAGTCCTCGGACAGTGCGGGCGTCGAAGCGCGCGACGCGCTTCGCATCAAAGCCCGAAAACGAGCGACGCAACTGAACACGCTTGGCCAGAATGATGGCCCAGCTCAATCCCGCCTGCATCCCCTCTAAGATGAGGAACTCGAACAGCTGGCGGTCACCATGCTGCGGGGTCCCCCACTCCCGATCGTGGTAGGTTTGCATGAGCGCGCTGTCATTTGCCCACGAACATCGCTGGACGCGCGGCCTCATGCCAGTGTGCCTCCGAGGTCGATCCGAAATCAGGCCGGTGGGCCGGCGACAACGTTGCGCAAGGACCCGATCCCTTCCACTTCGGCCTCGACCGTGTCGCCGACATGGAGAAACCGCGGGGGGGTGAAGCCCATCCCAATACCTTCGGGGGTGCCGGTCGCGAGGATGTCTCCGGGCTCCAAGGTCAGCCCTTCAGACAGCGTCGCGATCAACTGCGCCACAGTGAACAACATCTTCGACGTGTAAGAGTTCTGCCGGATTT